>Ga0209390_10000097_pt1 | contig 143881 bp, 132 predicted proteins | sample BON01_FD_187212 | JGI IMG/M metagenome (GOLD analysis project Ga0209390, IMG submission 187212) | Freshwater microbial communities from Lake Bonney liftoff mats and glacier meltwater in Antarctica - BON-01 (SPAdes) (version 2) | ecosystem: Environmental > Aquatic > Freshwater > Ice > Glacier...
TTTTTATGGTTTTTTGACGGTATTTTTGATATCCATAAATTTTAAGTGTTACTTCATTTCATTTCTTTCTTACTTTTTTTCATTGCCAAAAAAGTAAGCAAAAAAGCTAGGCATCATAAATAAATATCACATTTCCATTTCATTTTAATGACCACTGCGGGTGATATTCAAGCAAGCTTTCATCTTTCCTTGTGGTGCCCATTAAAATTTCTATTCCAATATTCTATTTTTTTAATGTGCCGTTTAGATCTGTAATAATAGAAAATAGGGGGTGCTTTTTTAAAAAATTTAAGGGCAATAAATTTAACGATGTTGGTGTGTGGTGTAGAAAAGTGTGCAGGGAGATGGCACAATTGGGTCATTAATCATATTGGCAGCGAGGTTATAACACCACGCAGGGATTGGGATTAGTGAACCTATAAAAGCAGTCACGCTGAGTAATTTATTCACTTCCTGGTGAATGAATTGTATCGAAGCGCTACTGCTTTTTGCACAAGAAAAATGTTAGATGCAAAAAGGGAATAATAGCTAAGTATTTTGGCTGCGAGGTGAGAAAAACCGCGCAGGGAGAGGCAAGCTTTCATCTTCCCTTGTGGTGCGCATTAAAATTTCTATTCCAATATTCTATTTTTTTAATGTGCCGTTTAGATCTGTAATAATAGAAAATAGGGGGTGCTTTTTTAGATTTTTAAGGGTAGTTATTTATAATGTTGGTGTGTGGTTTAGAAAAGTGTGCAGGGAGATGGTTTTTATAATATTATTTTTTATAGGCACAAATTGGTCATTAATCATATTAGCTGCGAGGTTATAACACTTCGCACGTCTTGTTATAATTCATAATTAACCATTCATTAAAAAACTATTACTTTATTAAAAAAAAATGTATGATGCAAACGATGCGCACTAATCACCAATTTTTTCGCTCAGCAATTCCAAAAAACTTCTTAACTTGATTAGTTTTTCAGAAATTTCTGATTTTGCAGCGACTAAATCAATATTAGTGCTCAGTTGATTTTTTGCCCCAGCAACAGTATGTCCTTTATCTTTAATCAAAAACCTTACTTTTTCTAGTTTAGCTATATCTTCTTTGGTATATAGTCTATTACCTTTTGCATTAGTGCGTGGCTTTAATTTTGGTATTTGTTTCTCCCAAAAGCGGAGTGTGCTTTGTGTTACACCCATTTTTTTAGCTACTTCGCTAATTCTATAAAACAATTTTTCGTCACTCATGCTAAAATATGATGGCTAGTCAAATGATTGGTTAGGCGCAGAAGCACGTTTTAGCATTAATTCGTAATCAGCGTCTGTAAGGTCGTTAAAGAAATAATAAGCTGGATTTTGCGGTTCATCATTTTTGCGCACTTCGTAATGCAAGTGGGGTGCTGTAGATTTTCCTGTACTTCCCACTGCTCCTATAAGTTGTCCTCTTAGCACTTTAGCTCCTTTGCTTATATTGGTTTTGCTTAAATGACCGTAAAGAGTCGTGTAGCCAAAGCCGTGATTTATTATAATGTGCAAGCCATAACCCCATGCAGTGCGCTCTACGCTTTCTACCACACCATCTGCAGTGGCATAAACTGCACTGCCTGTGGGTGCTGTAAAATCCATGCCAGCGTGCAGCCTAGGTGTGCGATAAAAAGGGTCTATTCTATAACCAAATCCACTAGCAATCCTGGTAAGTTCCTTATTAGATACAGGCTGTATTGCAGGAATAGAGGCCAGAAATTTTTGTCTAGAATTGGCAAGTTTGGTTAGCTCATTATACGATTTTTTTTGCACATCAAATTGTCTTTGTATTTGATCCATCTTTTTTCTGACATTAATAATTAGCTCTGCATCAGATAAGTTTTTTAAATATGCATATTGTTCTGAACCTCCTGTTCCGGCTAGTCGCTCTTCTTCTGATATCGGCTCTGCCTCATAAATAGATCGATAAACCTCCTTATCGCGCTCTGCAAGTAAAGCAAATGTTTGTTTTATCTCGTTTAGTTGATTGGCCATTTGCACTAACTCTACTTTGTATTTTTTATTTTCTTCGCGCAATAAACTCTCTTTTGGAGAATCTAAAAATCTAAAAAAAATAAGGGCAAGAATAAAGCCCATCATAATGCTTAAACTTAGAAAACCCACTGATCTTAGAATGATAAGACCTATATTTCTTCCAGCCTTTTTATAGCTTAATGTTTTGTGGTCGAAGAAATATTTGGCTTTTTTCATAGGTTTTTTGCAATTATAACGCTGTTTTAAAAAAATTAGTATTGCAATATGGCATAAAATAGTTTAAGTAATTTACTTTTGCGGTTAAGTTTGGGTATTATTTAATTAATTGGAAATGCAATGATATAAATAATTTCCTTAAAAACAAATTAAACAATGACGGTAAACGAAATAAGACAACACTTTTTTGATTTTTTTAGTCAAAAACATCATCAAATTGTGCCCTCTGCGCCAATAGTGATAAAAGAAGACCCAACCTTAATGTTTACAAACGCTGGTATGAATCAGTTTAAAGATATTTTTATGGGCAATCGCATTGCCGAGTTTACTAAGGTGGCCAATACACAAAAGTGCTTGAGGGTTAGTGGCAAGCACAATGACCTTGAAGAAGTGGGCGTAGATCATTACCATCATACCATGTTTGAGATGCTAGGTAACTGGAGTTTTGGCGATTATTTTAAGCAAGAAGCCATTGAGTGGAGTTGGGAATTTTTAACCAAAGTGCTCCATATTGATGGTTCATTGCTTTATGTAACTGTTTTTGAGGGAAATAAAGAAGAGAATATACCTTTTGATCAAGAGAGTTTTGATATTTGGAAAAAGTTTGTGCCAGAAAGTCGTATTTTAAAAGGAAATAAAAGAGATAATTTTTGGGAGATGGGAGATACTGGGCCATGTGGGCCATGCACAGAAATACATTATGATGCTAGAGCAGCAGATTTAAGGGAAAAAATTGAAGGCGCTTCACTGGTAAACAAGGATCATCCTGAGGTGATAGAAATTTGGAACAATGTTTTTATTCAGTTTAACAGAACTTCGGACGGAAAATTAACTAATTTGCCAGAAAAACATGTAGATACTGGCATGGGTTTAGAACGCCTAACTCGGGTATTGCAGCATAAAAATAGCAATTATGATACTGATATTTTTGTTCCTATAATTGAAAAAGTTTCGGCTATTTCTGGTTTAAAATATTTGGGTACTGCGGGCAAATCTGATATTGCTTTCAGGGTAATTGCAGATCATATTAGGGCAATCTCATTTACAATTGCTGATGGACAGCTGCCTTCAAACACTGGTGCAGGCTATGTGATTAGAAGAATTTTGCGCAGGGCAATAAGATTTGGATACAGTTTTTTAGACATCAAAACACCTTTTTTATACCAACTTGTGCCGGTGCTTGCTAAACAATTTAGCGGAGTATTTGATGAATTGAGCGCGCAACAAAGTTTTGTGGCAAAAGTGATAGAAGAGGAAGAAAAATCTTTCTTATCAACCTTAGCAAATGGTTTAGAATTATTAGGACAGCATATCAAAACAAGTAATACCAATGTGGTGGATGGCAAAATGGTTTTTGAATTGTACGATACATTCGGTTTTCCCAAAGATTTAACCATGCTGATAGCACAAGATGCTGATTTTACAGTAGATCAAATGGGATTTGAAAACTTATTGGCAGCGCAAAAAGACCGTTCTAGGGCTGATGCCAAAAAATTATTAGGAGATTGGGTAGAAATAAATAAAGGAATCAGTACTTTTATAGGTTATGATGCCATTGAAAATAGAGATGCAATCATATTAAAATACCGCAGTATTGAACAAAAAGGCGAAAAATTGTATCACTTAGTATTGGATAAAACTCCGTTTTATGGTGAAAGTGGTGGGCAAATAGGCGATACGGGGATATTAGAATTAAAAAATGGGGAACAAATAGAAATTATTGATACTCAAAAAGAACAAACACTGCACCTGCATATTGCACGAAGGTTGCCAAATGATTTTCAGCAAACAATGATTGCCAAAGTAGATGCCCAACGCAGAAAAAATATTTGTGCTCATCACAGTGCTACTCATCTTATGCACGCTGCACTAAGAAATGTTTTAGGAAACCATGTGGAGCAAAAAGGCAGTTTGGTTCATGATGAATATTTGCGTTTTGACTTTGCGCATTTTGCAAAATTAACTGAAGAAGAATTATCCTCAACTGAAAACATATTGAATAAAAAAATTGCACAATCTATTTTATTAATTGAGCAAAGAGAAATGCCGATAACCGAAGCAAGAAAAATGGGCGCAATGGCACTCTTTGGTGAAAAATATGCAGATATGGTGCGCGTGATTACTTTCGAAAAAGGTTTTTCGGCAGAATTGTGTGGTGGCACACATGTGGCTAACACTTCAGAGATAGTTTATTTTAAAATCATGTCAGAAGCAGCAACTTCTGCAGGTGTTAGAAGAATAGAGGCAAAGGCAGGACAAGCATTGATTGCGTATTTTATTCATCAGCAAGCCTTATTAAATGAAATAAATGGCAAATTGCAATTCCCTCAAAATGCAATTTTGGCAATAGATAAAAAAGATGAAATCATTAAAGAATTACAAGAAAAAGTTGGCAAGTTTGAAAAACTACAAGCCAAAATCATTAAACAAAATTTAATAAATGGTATTGAAAAAATAAACGATTACAACCTTATCTTATTAAACGCAGGTGAAATAAGTGCAGAAGAATTAAAACACATTCTTTTTGAACTAAAAAATACAATACCAAATTTAGTGGGCGTAATTGGAAATATTAATCAAGAAAAACCAATGCTAACGGCTTTTTGCGCAGACACAATGGTTGAAAGGGTAAATTGCAGCCTGCTTATAAAAAATATTTCGACCCATATTCAAGGTGGTGGCGGAGGCCAACCATTTTATGCAACAGCAGGCGGAAAGTATGCTCTTGGAATAGATAGCGCCCTCAAAGCAGCAGCAGAATTTTTGAAAAATATTTTAAATTAATCAAATTGTTTTATACTTCTGAGAAATTAATATATTGCGGAAAAATATGAAAAATAAATTTTTTTTAAGACTGTTAATTTTGACAGCCTATTGCCCGTCTTTATTGGCATCAGATAGCCTGTTTATGCCGAGCAAGAAAGCAATGCTGCAATTTAGCGCAGGGCCTGCAGGAAACGAGATGAGTGTGCATGGATTTAATACAAGCAATTCGTTAAGTATGGGTTTTGGCACATTTAGTTCTAATTATCGAACAAAAAATTTTACCAACAATGTTAATGATACATTGTCTTTTAAACAACTGTCGATGGCTTTTTTTGTTAGGTGTAAACTTTAGTTCGCCCAAAACACGTTGGATGTTTAGAAATGAATTAGGCCATCATTTTGTAACAGATGCAGATGGAGGGCCAAACGGCAGCATACACTATGCTGGTGCAATAAATTATAAAATAGATATATTTAATATTGGTCTTGGTTTAAGATGCAATTTATTTAAAAATATTGATGCATATTCGCAAGAATTTTCAAGCCTGATATTAAGATTTGGATTGTTTTTTTAGGGTTAAAAAAAACTAAAAGTTAAATACATTTCTCAATTCCATCAATTTATTGGTTCTTTGCAAAAAAGAAAACATTGCAAAAGGTCTTTTTTAATTTATTTTTTTAAAAAGTAATAAGAATGTCTGTTATTAAAAAACTTATAGGGCAAACCGCAGTTTATGGCTTGCTCACCATTGTGGCACGGTTTATAAATTTACTATTAGTGCCTTTGCATACTCACTATCTAACAGCTGAAATGTATGGAAAAACAGGCATATTTTACAGTTATATTGCATTGGCAATGATAATTTTAACCTATGGAATGGAAACTACTTTTTTTAACTTTGCTAGAAAGAAGGAATTTGCAGACAAGGTTTATGGCACGTCTTTTTTGAGTTTGCAATTTACTTCTGTGTTTTTTTTGGCATTGGGTATTTTGTTCAATCATCATATTGCATGGCTTATAGGCAAGCCAGATGCAGGCCAACTTGTGCTTTATATGTTTATAATACTTGCTTTTGATGCAATGTCTGCAATACCTTTAGCACTATTTAGGCTGCAAGAAAAAACATGGAAATTTACCATCGTTCGGGTTTCAGGAATTTTATTAAGTATTTTATTAAATTTTTACTTTATTGCCTTTTGTCCTTGGCTGATAAAACATGGTTATATCGGATTCTATAATTATTTTTATAATCCAAATCACCTTGTTGAATATATTTTTATAGCAAATATGGTGAGCAGTATTTTTGTGTACCTATGCTGCATATACAGCACAAAAAATGAAGCTATAAAATTTGATTTTTCTTTGCTTAAAAAAATGTTGTGGTATACTTGGCCTCTTATTTTTGTTGGCACGGCAGGTGTTATTAATGAAACTGTAGACCGTATACTAATAGATAAATTGATGCCAAATGGAGAATATTATGCAGGTATTTATAATGCTTTTTATAAGATTAGTATAGTTATCACGTTAATGGTTCAGGCTTTTAGAATGGGCGCAGAACCCTTCTTTTTTACACACCTAAGCAGCGCAAATAGAGATAAAATCTATGCTGTGATACTTAAATACTTTACTTATTGCTGCACAGTTGTTTTTTTAATTACTGCACTATTTGCAGAGCAAATATCAGTTATACTTATTCGCAATCCTAAGTATTTTGAAAATAAAGATGGGCTTTTTATCGTGCCAATATTGTTGTTAGCCAATGTTTTTTTGGGCATATATTATAATTTAAGCATTTGGTATAAAGCAGAAAACAAAACGGGCTATGGCGCAATTATTGCTATTATTGGCGCTATCATTACTTTAAGTATCAATATCGTTTTTATTCCACTTTATGGCATTATTGCTGCAGCTTTTGCTACACTATGCTGCTATTTTGTAATGACAGTGATTAGCTATCTTTGGGGGCAACAACATTTGCCCATAAAGTATGAATGGTTTAAAATTTTAGGAATAATTTTTTCTGCTTGCGGTTTTGTTGCTTTTTTTAATTATTCGGGTTTTAGTTTATCAAGCAATCCCACAATTGGTTATGTTATAAAATGGGCTGCTATTTTGCTTTATTTAAGTTTTTGGTTATGGATAGAACGGCATGATTTAAAGCAATTATTGAAAAAACAAAACCTTTAAAAGATGATTACCTTTGCAGGCTAAAAAAATAACTCATGTATAAAACCTTGTCTAATATTGATTGGCCAAAACTAGAAGAAGAAGTATTAAATGATTGGAAATCGAAAAAGATTTTTGAAAAAAGTATTGCAAATAGATCAATAGACAATCGGTATATTTTTTTTGAAGGTCCCCCAAGTGCAAATGGAAAACCAGGCATTCATCATGTGATGGGGCGAACAATAAAAGATGTTTTTTGCAGGTACAAAACCCTTCAAGGTTATAGGGTAGAGCGCAAGGGTGGTTGGGACACACATGGCTTGCCTATCGAATTGCAAGTAGAAAAAAGATTAGGGATAAAAAAAGAAGATATTGGCACTAAAATAAGTATTAAAGAATATAACGATGCCTGCAAAGCAGATGTGATGCTTTTTAAAGAAGATTGGGATAAGCTAACAGAACGAATAGGTTATTGGGTAGATTTAGAAAACCCATATATAACATACGAAAATGAGTACATAGAAACATTATGGCATTTGCTGAAAAAACTTTACGACAAAGGTTTTTTATATAAAGGCTATACCATACAGCCATATTCTCCAGCTGCTGGCACTGGTTTGAGCACACACGAACTTAATCAACCTGGCTGCTATAGAGATGTAAAGGACACAAGTTGCACAGCCATGTTTAAACTCAAAAGTGAGCTAAAAGGATTTGAGGATTTAGCAATTTTTGCTTTGGCATGGACAACCACTCCATGGACACTGCCTTCTAATACCGCATTAGCTGTAGGAAAAAAAATAACCTATTGCATTATAAATACGCTAAACCCCTATTTAGGTGAAATAGTTAATGTGTTGATTGCCAAAGATTTGGTATCGAAATATTTTGTTGCAGAGGGGGAGAATATGAGTTTCGAAAACTACCAAACCAATGCAAAAATAACGCCTTGGAAAAAAATAGGTGAAGTGACAGGCAATGTATTAGAAGGAATGCAGTATGAGCAGCTATTGCCCTATGCACTGCCAACTGATGGCAAAGCTTTCCAAATTCTTTTAGGAGATTTTGTAACTACCTCTGATGGAACAGGTATTGTGCATATTGCCCCAAGTTTTGGTGCAGATGATAGTCGGGTAGCTAAACAAAATGGCATTGGTGCATTAACTTTAGTAAACCCTCAAGGAAAATTTTTGGACTCGATGAAAGACCCTATTTTTCCGCTTGCAGGTGCATACGTAAAAGAAGCCTATTTATCGGATAGTGAAAAAGAAACTGCTTTAGCGATTCAGCAAGAAAAACTTAAAGGTATTATCCCAAATTTGCAAAAATACTTGAGTGCCGATGAACTAATAACGCTAAAACTAAAAATGGAGGGACGTGCTTTTAAAATAGAAAAATATGAACACAGTTACCCTCACTGTTGGCGAACAGATAAGCCAATTTTATACTATCCACTAGATTCTTGGTTTATAAAAACTACTGCGGTAAAAGACAGGTTGGTGGCTTTAAACAAAACAATCGATTGGAAACCTAAGTCTACGGGAGAGGGGCGTTTTGGAAATTGGTTAGAAAATTTATTAGATTGGAATTTAAGCAGATCGCGCTTTTGGGGCACCCCTTTACCAATTTGGCGCACAGATAATGCTGAAGAAGAAATCTGTATAGGAAGCATTAAAGAACTCAAAGAAGAGGTGCTGAAGGCCAATGTGCACCTAAATTTAAACCAAATAATTAATGATGAAAATCTAGATCTGCATAAACCATTTGTAGATCAAATTATTTTAGTAAGCAAAACTGGAAAGGCTATGAAAAGAGAGTCTGATTTAATAGATGTATGGTTTGATAGTGGTGCCATGCCTTTTGCACAATGGGGATTGGCAAATCAGGATATGTGGGCCAAAAACTTTCCAGCAGATTTTATTGCAGAGGGGATAGACCAAACACGAGGATGGTTTTTTACCCTACATGCTTTAGCGGTAATGCTTTTTGATTCTATTGCCTATAAAAAAGTGATCGCCAACGGCTTAGTACTAGATAAAAACGGGAATAAGATGAGCAAGAGATTAGGCAATGCCATTGACCCCTTTTCTACCATAGATAAGTTTGGGGCAGATGCACTAAGATGGTATATGCTTTGCAATGCTAATCCTTGGGACAACCTAAAGTTTGATTTAGAGGGCGTAGCTGAAATTCAGCGAAAGTTTTTTGGTACATTGGCAAATACGTATGCTTTTTTTAGCCTATATGCCAATATAGATGGGTATAATTATAATGAAGAAAATTGTACAAAAGTGGTCAATAGAAGTGAGTTAGATCAATGGATTATTTCTAGATTAAATAGCTTAATTAACGATACTAAGGAATGTATGGATGATTATGATGTTACCAAGTCGGGAAGATTAATTACTGAGTTTGTAAACGATCACTTGAGTAATTGGTTTGTAAGATTAAGTAGACGTAGATTTTGGAAAAGCCAAAATAGTGTAGATAAATTAGCTGCCTATGATACCCTTTTTGAATGTTTAGAAAAAATAAGCATTATCATGTCTCCAATAGCACCTTTCTATAGTGATTGGTTATATTGTGCTTTAGTAAAAAAACAAGATACCTCTGTACATTTGCAAGATTACCCATTGGAACAAGAATCTTTTATAAACAAAGATTTGGAAGCAGCAATGGCAATTGCTCAAAAAACCAGCAGTTTATTGCTAAGTTTACGCAAAAAAGAGCAAATAAAAGTAAGACAGCCATTGCAAAAAGCCATGATACCATTAATTGATAGCATTTTTGAAAGAAGAATAAAGCATGTTGAAGCCCTGATTTTGTCAGAGGTAAACATCAAAGAAATGGTATATTTAGAAGCTGATAATGCCACATTGGTAAAAAGCATAAAACCAGATTTTAAAAAATTGGGAGCAAAACTAGGTGGTGATATGAAATTGGTTGCAGATTATATTAAAAATATAGGCCAAATGGAGATTGCAACTTTAGAAAAAAACAAGTTTTTGCCATTTACAATAAATGGAAAATCGTTTGAAATAGAATTAGAAGATGTTATTATTGCTGCCCAAGATATTCCCGGTTGGGCAGTAGCCACAGACAATGATATTACGGTAGCACTTGATATTTGCATTACCCCACTGCTAAAAAAAGAGGGCTTAGCAAGAGAGTTAATAAATAGATTGCAGAATATACGAAAAGAGTCTGGCTTAGAAGTAACCGATAAAATCATTATAAAGCTTAGCACAAATAAAATATTGGAGGATGCAATAAATGAATATAATGCATATATTTGCACAGAAGTACTTGCTAGTCAAATACTTTTTCAAAATATTGATAATCAGTTTATTGAAGAAGATGTAGATGGCAATATTTGTAAAATAATTATCGAAAAAAGTAAAGAACAAAGTATTTAAATATTATGGAAGAAAAGAAAAAAACAAGGTATAGTGATGATGAGCTACAAGAGTTTAAAGCACTTATTACAGAAAAATTATCGGCTAGTACATTTGAGTTTAATAATTTGCAACAGGCACTAAAGAACCCAAATGAAAACGATACTGAAAGCACGTCAAGCTCATATATGACGCTAGATGACGGTCAGTATACATTTGAAAAAGAAAACCTTAATCAGCAAGCAGGTAGATTAAGAAAATTTATGGATGCATTAGAAAATGCATTGGTACGTATTGAAAATAGAAGCTACGGGGTATGCAAAGTTACAGGCAATTTGATTGAGAAAAAAAGATTGCTTGCAGTACCACATACTACCCTAAGTATGGAGGCAAAATTAAATCAATATAAATAGTTACCTAAAGTTGACAACAATAGAAACGATAAAGCCAAAGAACATCACAAAAAATTTGCTGATTTCTTTTCTTGTTATTTCCATACTTATTGCTTTAGATCAATGGTTTAAAGTTCATATAAAAACTACCATGCAATTACATTCTGAGGTAAATGTATTGGGCAAATGGTTTCGGCTTCATTTTACCGAAAATCCAGGAATGGCATTTGGATTAGAACTTAATTTTTTGGGTGGTTATGGCAAGTTAGGGTTAACAATCTTTAGAATTGTTGCAGTAGTTTTCGGCTTTTATATTTTGCTAAATCAGGCAAAAAAAAATGCGCATGTTGGCTTTTTAATCTGTGTTTCGCTTATCTTGGCAGGGGCAATTGGTAACTTAATTGACAGTATTTTTTACGGAGTAATATTTAATGACATTAATAGCTATATTGGAGGTTATTTTCATGGACATGTGGTAGATATGCTCTATTTTCCGATTATTGAAAAAGAGAATTTTACTTTTTTCAGTCCTGTTTTTAATCTCGCTGATACTTTTATAAGCACAGGCGCTATTGCAATATTTGTTTTTCAACGGTTTTTATTTGCACCATCTAAAGAAAGTGAGGGTGGCGTTTTAGAAGAAAATATTGAGGCAGAAATAGTAGAGGATATTCCCAAAAATGAAGATAATAAAGATTTTTCTTCCCCAAATGAACCGCAATAATTAATTGCTTTGATTTATTGATATTATCATTGATATTTGCTATATGATTAATGTAGAAGATATATTGGTAATAGATATTGAAACTGTGGCGGCACAAAAGAGTTTTAAAGATTTGGACGAAGATTGGCAAAAACTTTGGAACAAGAAAGTTGCAAATTTAGATAAAACGACTTCCCAAACACCAGAAAAATGGTATGATAAAGCGGGTATTTATGCTGAGTTTGGCAAAATTGTGTGTATTGGTTTTGGGGCATTTTATTATGAAAATGATGTGCTTAAACTTAAAGTTAAATCGTTGTTTGGCAAAGATGAAAAAGCAATCTTAGTGGACTTTGCAAATTTATTAAACAAATATTATAGCAAGGAAAAACATATACTTTGCGCGCACAATGGCAAAGAGTTTGACTACCCTTATATTTGCCGCAGAATGCTAGTAAACGGTATAAAAATACCTCAAATTTTAGACATCTCGGATAAAAAACCTTGGGAAATACAACATCTTGATACCTTAGAGTTTTGGAAATTTGGAGATTATAAGAATTTTACATCCTTGGCTTTGCTCGCAAAGTTATTTGAAATTCCAAGCCCAAAGGATGATATTGATGGCAGCATGGTAAATGAAGTTTTTTGGCAAAATAATGATGTGGAGAGAATAAGTGAATACTGTAAAAAAGATGTAGCCACCACTGCTAAGTTACTTACTAAGCTTAAGTTTAATATCGATTTAATTTCAACAGATATAAATATTATATAGTTGATTTTAATCTGTCAGCCTTGTTTTATTTGAATGCACTAATTCATTTTACTAAGAAAACCTTACCTCTGCACTGTCTCCTAAATTTAAACTTTGTTGTGTACCTTTTAGTGTGGCGTCATTGCCTATTAATGAATTGTTTAAAACAGCATATTCTATTTGTGCATTGGGGCCAATAATAGTGTCTTTTATAATAGAGTGGGCAATGTAGGTGCTTCCACCAATAGAAACGTAGGGTCCAATGATGCTATTCTCAATTTTTGCAGTATTAGCAATAAATACGGGTTCCACGATAATGCTGTTTACTATATTTTCGAGGTTTTTATCCTTATTATACTGTCCGTGTTTTAGTAAAGTTTGATTGGTTTCTAGAATTATTTCTTTTTTTCCGCAGTCAAACCAATTATCTACCTCTATATATTCAAAAATAGCTTTTTTGTCTATCATCAGCATCAATGCATCTGTTAGGTGATATTCATTGTGGGTTTTTACTTCATTTTCTAGCAAATGATTTAAACAATTGAGCAAAAGTTTGGTATCTTTTATAGAATAAATGCCTACCAATGCCAAATTTGATTTGGGCATTTCGGGCTTTTCTATCATTTTTATAATTTGGTTTTTGTCACTTAATTCTGCTACACCAAATTGCCTCGGATCTTCTACTTTCATTACTCCAACAGCATTATTTTTTTTTGCTAGCAAAAGGTTCAAATCCATTTCTACAATGGTGTCTCCAAAAACGATTAATAAATTTTGCTTTTTATCTTGCCAATAATCTTTGGTAAGCCATATTGCCTGACCAACCCCTTTGCCAATTGTTTGCATCACATAATGAGCATTAATTGTTTTATAATTTTCGCTTATAAATGCTTCAATTTTATCACCATGATAACCAATTACAAAAACGTAGTCTGTAATTCCTATAGCCACTAGTTTATCCATGATATGACCTAAAATTGCCTTGCCCGCTACGGGTATCAGCGCTTTTGGCATAGTATGGGTGTGTGGTCTAAGCCTAGTGCCTATGCCTGCAACGGGTACAATGGCTATCGTATTTTTCATTATTTTTGATTTACAAAAATAATGTAATTTTTGTACAAATCTGATTTTGAAATATTTATTAACTTGAAACCTATAAATGATTAAATTAAATTAACCTAAAACTCATGATTCTATAATGTTTAGAAAATGATGACTTAACCCTGTGTTTATAATTTTGCAATCTTAAACAATCATATAATTCATGAAAAACAAAAATTTACTCACTTTTATTACTTTGTTGCTTTTTGCAAAAATAATAAGTGCACAGTCATTGCTACATTATTGGAATTTTAATGCCACTATAAGTTTTTCTGCACATGTTGCACCTACATCTTCTGTTATTTCTGGGGCGGCACTAGACACCTTGCGGTTTTCTGGTGGAATCAGTTTGGTGGATGTTGCAAATGGAACGGGTCAAGGTTTTGATATTAGCAATTTTAATGCTAGAAACAGTGATTTAGCTGGCAATCACTTACGTTTTAATAATCCTATTTATGGAGCATTAATTTTTAGTTTGCCTACAACAGGTTATAAAGATATTATAGTAAAATATGCAGGTATGCGGTCCGGATCGGGTGCTTTTTTTCAATTTATACACTACACCACAGATGGCACAAATTATAAACTTTTTGATACCATTAGGCCAACCACTGCGCCTACTTTATACACCTTTAACTTTACAGATAGTGCAAACGTGAAAGATAATGCTAATTTTAAAGTTAGAATAACCTTTGGACAAGGCGGTGGTGGATTAGCAGGTAACAATAGGATAGATAACTTTACAATGGAAGGTGTTTCTAATGTTGGTGCAGATTTAATAGCGCCAAATATCGTTTTTGCGCCTGTAAATAACCAACAGTTGGTAGGTATCAATGTTGTTCCTACCCTAACTTTTAGTGAAGATGTGCGTCTTATTAATAACACGGCTATTGGCAATGCAGATTCGCTTATCATTTTTAAATTAAACGATTCAGCTGGAACCAATGTTTCTTTCACCACCTCATTTGCAGGCAGAATATTAACGATTACGCCAACCATTAGCTTGTTGAATAACCAAACCTACTACTTGGCTTTAAAAGAAAATAGAATTGAAGATTTAGCAAATAACGCCTTAGTGGGATTGCAGCGTGCATCTTTTAAAACCATTTCGTTTCAAACTCCATTAAATATGGGTGATATTGTACCTGTGGCTTTTAGAATGAATGCCTTAACTACAGATGATGGGGTGGCATTTTTAACTTTTAAAAGTATTGCAGAAGGCACAATTATAAACTTAACAGATGCCAAATATACCGATAATATGCAAGCACAATGTAATGGAGGACTGCAATGGACTGCACCAACAGGCGGCATTGCTGCTGGCACTGTGGTGGCCATAAATTTAGGCGCTGTTACAGCTAATTTAGGCGCTCTATCTGGAAGCAGTTTTGGGCTAAGTTCTGGTGGTGATCAAGTTATTTTTTATACTCAAACAGCAAGTAACCCTAATTTTTTAACTGCTTTAAGCAGCAATGCTTGGGTAGCTTCTAATATTTCTTGCAGTGGCAGCTTATCTAAAATACCACTGGGCTTAGCAGATGGAATAAATGCTATTAATCTAAGTAGTTCGCCTGGCAATGTGGCTGGCAATAGTGTAAATGCTTATTATATTGGCACCCAAACGGGAGATAATGCTTCTTTAAAAACAGCCATTTTGAACCCAAATAATTGGATAGCAGTAGATGCGGGTGCTGCAGCACAAATGTGGCCTATATGGGCTTTTCCTGGTCCGCCAAGTGTGGTAAAAGCTGAGGTGGTAAATAACGTCACGTTAAGGGTAATATTTAATAAAGATTTAGACAATACATCAGCAAGCACATTGGCCAATTATGCAGGTATTGCTAATTTAGCTAGCGTCACAAGAACAAATAATGGGATATTGGCAGATACCATTACTTTGGTTTATAGCAGCATATTTAGCACCAATGGTAATTTTACATTAACCGTGAGTAATATAAAAGACAATGATAATTTAACCATGTTTGCTCCTTTCTCTTTTAATTTTAGCTATATACCAAATATAAAATGGAGCAAAAATTTTGTGGTTTTTAATGAAGATGCTGGCACTGTAACATTAAACCTTATTTTACAAAACCCTGCTTCAACAGGTGTTTCTGCAAGCTTAAAAGGAGGGTTTTTTAAAACAGCAACTAGTGCAGATCATGGTTTTACTTTTAAGGAATCTGCATTCAATGGCAATAGCAGTAGCAATCAAACCATTACTTTTAATATCAACGATGATAATATTTCTGAAAGTGATGAATATTTTTCAATAGAATTAATAAATCCTACAGGAGGATTGGTTATTGATGGAGACCCACTGGTTACAGTATATATTAGAGATAATGATAGAAAAGCTCTTGTTGCCACAAAAGCAATTGCCCTAAATCCGGTAAAAAGTTATGACCCAAACCCTACTGTTGGCAGTACCACAGAAATTGTGGTATATGATTCTGCAAGCAAACAATTATTTATGACCAGTGCAGTGCAAGATAGAATGGATATTGTTAATTTTTCTAACCCCATCAATCCAATCTTGATAAAAAGTGTAGCTATGGCAAGCTATGGCGGTATAACTTCTGTGGCTGTTTATAATGGCTTAGTAGCCGTAGCTAGCCCAAATGCAAATGAGCAACTTGATGGTCAAGTAGTATTTTTTAATACCTCTGGAGATTTTCTAAAAAAAGTAACCGTAGGTGCTTTACCAGATAATATTTCATTTACACCCGATGGAAAAAAAGTTTTAACCGCCAACGAAGGGCAACCAAGTATAGACTATACGTTAGATCCAGAAGGTTCTGTTTCTATTATCGATGTTTCGGGTGGCATTGCAAATGTGAGCCAAAACAGCGTTACCACGCTACTATTTACTGCATTTAATAGCCAAGAAGCTGCTTTAATTGCATCTGGGGTTAGAAAAACAAAAGTAAGTAGCACACTTTCACAAGATTTAGAGCCAGAATACATCACTACATCTGCCGATAGCAAAAAAGCTTGGGTGGTTTTGCAAGAAAACAACAGTATTGCAGAAATTGATTTAACGGCTAAAACATTTACGAGCATTTGGGCATTAGGCACAAAAGATTGGAGCACCGGTGTCAACTATTTTGATGCTTCGGATAATAATCAAGAAGTTTTATTAACTAATTGGCCTGTAAAATCATTTTTTATGCCTGATGGCATTGCCAATTATACCGTAAACGGAGCAACCTATTTGGTAACAGCCAATGAGGGAGATGAAAAAGAATACAACACTTTGAATGAACGTGTGGCGGTAAATTCAACTGCATACAGATTAGATTCTGTTAAATTTCCACATGCCAGTTTTCTAAAAAAAGACTATAATCTTGGCAGATTAAGGGTCACAAATTTGAATGGGGACACAGACAATGATGGCGATTTTGATGAAATATATATGGTAGGTGCGCGTTCATTCTCTATATTTAATACCAGCACCAAAGCTGTGGTGTATGACAATGCTGGCGAGTTTGAATTAATCACTTCTCAAGACACAGCATTTAAAACATTATTTAATGTAGATAATGGGGGCAATGGATTAAAAAATCGCAGCAGGGCAAAAGGGCCTGAGCCAGAGGGAGTGGTTTTGGCAAATATTAAAGACCGCCATTTTGCATTTATTGGTTTAGAAAGAATAGGTGGTGTGATGGTTTATGAAATTACAAACCCTGCCAAGCCTACTTTTGTGGATTATAAAAATACCAGAACTAAAAGTGCTTTTGGGGGAGATAATGGGCCAGAAGGGTTAATTTATATCCCCCAAAATCATACAGTAGATAACAAAGCATATGTTATTGTAGCCAATGAAGTTAGCGGAACCTTAGCTATTTTTGAAGTAATTGATAATATAATACCGAATAGCACAGTAAGCTTGACAGTTACAAACGAGTTAATCATTTTTCCTAATCCTGCAAATGGAGCAGAGGTATTTTTTAGCGAAGCTATTTCTTTTCAATTAATGGACTTACAAGGAAGAGTGATATTGTCTGCTAATAATATTGATAAATTAGACATTAGTAAGCTAGCCAAGGGCACTTATATTATACATACCAACGATGGTAGAAACCAAAAACTTGTGGTAGAATAATTTTTTTTAGCATATCTAAATATAAAGAAAAAGCTGCTATGTGCAGCTTTTTCTTATTTTTAACCCTTTATAAAAAGGGGCTTGGCTATAAAAAAAAAGAGATTTATTATGAGTTTTAAAATATTTGTTTTTTTGTAAAACAATTTAAAAAAATATTATATGAAAACTCAAGAAAACACCCTTAACTTGAAGTACCAAGTACCAAAAATTAATTAATTATTTAAAACCATGTCGTTGGCTTTTCATGGTTTTTCTCACATTGCAGCATTTTTGGACAAGGCAATCCAGTTGAAATTAGAATTAATACCTGTTATCAGCAAAATGTTATTGTGAGTCCAAATAAAGAAATAAAACTAATAGAAAATGGGTCTGGATCATTAAAAATTAATATGACGGATTGGGGTTCTTTTGCTTTCCATTACTTTCATGTCTGGGGTTATAATGCCACAAATAATTCTTGGGAGTCGATTCAGTTTACAAGAAATACAAATGATGATGTCCATTCTGTTATTAATCTGGGTAAGGGAGATAGAGAATTTAGATGGATTTATTCAAGAGGTATTGCTTTTGGTTTTGATCTTAGTGGGTACGATGAGTTTATTTTTGATTTTTTTTCCAAACATCAAATTGCACCTAATGGGCCAGTAAATACAGTTTTAACTATACCAAATGTAAAAGTAAAAAAAGTTAAATTTATAGATAACATCACACTAAAGCCTAACAGCCCACTAACTTGTTTTGACATGAATGGTTTTAGTTTAAACAAGGTGATTGCACCAGATATTGAAGGCTTTTGTGGATTGGTGCAAGGATACGATTTAAGCCTGCCACCTGGCGCTACACCAACTAATGGATTGCCCATTGGTTTTACGAAAAAAATTAAAGAGGGTGAGAATATACCCTTAATTCCAAATAATTGTAATGAATACGATTGTGGTACAGCTATACCCAATCCTCCTGCACACTCTCCTTGCAATTGTATAAAAATGGATGTAAGTTTTACACTTTATCCATGTAATGACGATTTAGTAACTTGTCCCCCGATGAATTTAACAAAACAAATAGATGTTTGCTGCAAATGCAATTCTGCACCACCCGTTACAAATAATTAACACCACTATGAAAAAAATAATATTTACCCTGCTTTTATCCCTTTATGGTATAATCGCATTACACGCGCAGCCCGGATACAGAAATGTAGACTTAGCCGCTTATATTCTGAGCCCAAAAGACAGCAGTTTTTATAAACTACCCAATAAGGTATATGCCCAATTTGTAATTAAAAATTTAGGGCCTGATACCGTCTATGCACATGACACCTTATGGTATAAGGCTTTTGTTAGCATTTTTTCTGGAAATATTTACCGCAAGCAAATAGGCAAGATCTTGTATCCTGGAGATTCTATTATTGTGCTCGACACATTTGATTTTCTTGACCAACCCGACTTACTTGATAAATATGTTCGTATGGGTTTTATAATTCCTCCAACTTTTATAAATAAAAACCTGCAGGATCCTAAAGGTCCTTTCAGCGGGTATGATTTTGCACTTAGAGCAAATAACTATGACACAATTTATCTAGCTTATCGGCTTTCTACCAGCGGTATCACCCGGGCAAAATTATTGCAAAACTTGTTGTATTATCCAAATCCAATTGTCTCAAATAGTGTTTTAAACTTTGATAAAGTGGTAGATAATACCACGGTGCAAATATTGGACATGCAGGGAAAAATAGTGATGGAGGGCAAAATAATAAATAAGGCATTTCAATTAGACAATCTTAAAGCAGGTTTATATCTAATTAACATAGATGGGTTTTTTCAAAAAGAGAAATTAATGATTACCACACTATGAAAAAATTAATATTTACCCTGCTTTTATCCCTTTATGGTATAATCGCATTACACGCGCAGCCCGGATACAGAAATGTAGACTTAGCCGCTTATATTCTGAGCCCAAAAGACAGCAGTTTTTATAAACTACCCAATAAGGTATATGCCCAATTTGTAATTAAAAATTTAGGGCCTGATACCGTCTATGCACATGACACCTTATGGTATAAGGCTTTTGTTAGCATTTTTTCTGGAAATATTTACCGCAAGCAAATAGGCAAGATCTTGTATCCTGGAGATTCTATTATTGTGCTCGACACATTTGATTTTCTTGACCAACCCGACTTACTTGATAAATATGTTCGTATGGGTTTTATAATTCCTCCAACTTTTATAAATAAAAACCTGCAGGATCCTAAAGGTCCTTTCAGCGGGTATGATTTTGCACTTAGAGCAAATAACTATGACACAATTTATCTAGCTTATCGGCTTTCTACCAGCGGTATCACCCGGGCAAAATTATTGCAAAACTTGTTGTATTATCCAAATCCAATTGTTTCAAATAGTGTTTTAAACTTTGATAAAGTGGTAGATAATACCACGGTGCAAATATTGGACATGCAGGGAAAAATAGTGATGCAGGGCAAAGTAATAAATAAGGCATTTCAATTAGACAATCTTAAAGCAGGTTTATATCTAATTAACATAGATGGGTTTTTTCAAAAAGAGAAATTAATGATTACCACACTATGAAAAAATTAATATTAATACTCAGTTTTCTTTGTTTTATTGCTAATCTAAATGCGCAGCGCAGAATTAGAATTATTGATTTAAAAATAGTTATTGATAAAAAAGCATCGGGCGATACCATATTCTCGCCCGGTAAGATATTTGGCAAAGCATATATTATCAATCTAGGGCCAGATAGTATAAAAGCAGGCGATAGATTTCAGTGTGAATGGATAGTTGGAGGTGGAATAAAACCTGCCACCTATCCATTTGTTTACAGAGACTATGCAAAAGGGGATACTTTTAGCTTTCAAGATAGCTCCTTTAGTAATGGCAAAATTACGGTAATGTCGCACTTGTGTGCAAGAGCAAAACTAATCATACCTGTAAATGGCGACAGTGTGCCAGAAGAGGTCTTTATGTTTGCCAGTAATAATGAAAGTTGCAAATCAATGATGCATATTTACACAGGCCCAACCAATATTGAGCATAATACAGTTCAAAAATTAAAATTATACCCAATTCCAAGCGAAAAATTTATAAAAATAGAGGGAGAATCAATAACTGATATTATAATTTATGATATGGCAGGCAGGCTTGTAAAGCAGATAAACAATGTTGTGAAGGGTGATGTGATTAAAATTGAAACCGAAAATTGGAGTATGGGTACTTATTTTAGTCAAATAATAACCACCGATAATCAGAAAGTGGTCATTAAGTTTTTTGTGGCTAATTAAGCGCATGCTCAAATAGATGAGTCAATTTTATAGCATGTAATCTCCTTTTGATTTCTACCATTGCGCTAATCAATTTCATGATTGCCATTGTGTAAAATTTAGAACATCTTTGCACCTGTAATGAAAAATGGCTTGATGATAAAGAAAGTGCTATGTTTTTGCTATTGCATTGCGCTTTGCATAGCCATGAGTGGGCAAATAGATAATCAAATTTTTAGGGACACTCAGTTATACGCCTTGCCAAATGCTTTTAAAAAAAACCAAGTTCATTTAGAGGTATTGCCTTTTTTTAGAAACAACGAATATTTTGCCGCTACACAAGATGGGCAAACTTATTTTGGCTATCAATTACAAAGCGTGTATCAGCGCAATGTGAGCAAGCACAGTAAATTACTATTGGGAGCATTGGCTATACAAAATTATGGAGCACATCAAGGATTTTCGGCCATTTTTCCCATTGTGGCTTTGCAATATTATAAGAATCATCATCAAATAATTTTTGGCACATTGCAGGGTGCCGCGCATCATCAATTAATAGAGCCAATATATGGGCAAGAATTAATGCTTACCCAAAAAAATGAACAAGGGGTGCAATGGCGTAAAAACAATCAAAAAATAAATTTAGATGCTTGGATAAACTGGGAAGAAAATACGGAAAGAAACATAAATAGACTGGAAAAATTTTCTGCTGGGCTAAATCTAAAATCTAAACTTTCTTTAACCCCTTATTTTAGCATAATGCCAAATTTTCAATGCCTCTATCAGCATCAGGGCAATAGCAATGGAGCAAGTACTTTGCCTTTAAAAACAATTGCCAATGCAGGCATTGGAACGATTGCTGAGTATAAAAACAACCATAAAAGATTTAATTATCAATTTTATTACACGCAATATCAAGATTTTAGCATCACCCAAACCAATACTTTTGTCAATGGTTTTGGACTTTACCATCATTTGCAATATAGCCCAAATAGCCGTTTAGATATTATTGTAAATCATTGGTATGGCAATGAATATCAAGCAGCAAAAGGGGGTGCAATATACCAATCAGTAAATCCGATGGACAAAGCTTTTCCGCAGCGCATTAGGCAGTTGTTATTTTTAAGAGCGCACTATCATTTTTATTTAGACAAGGACATTTTATTAGACATTAGGCTAGATCCTTATTATGATTTTATACAAAAATTGGCAGAGCCTTCTTATGCATTGTACCTGCGCTATAGTTTTTAAAAAAGTTTTATTAATCAGATATTTGCCCTATTTTTGAACTCCTCAGCAATACAATGAGTAAAAACAAACCAATAAGCGTAGTAATTATTGCAAAAAACGAAGCAGAAAATTTAAAATTATCACTTCCTATGCTTTCTTGGTGCAACGAAATTATTCTTATAGATGACTACAGCACAGACCAAACAGCTGCTATTGCCCAAAGTTTTGGGGCAAAAGTATTTCAAAATAAATTTGACGGATTTGGAGCACAAAAACAATTTGGTGTAGCTAAAACCACCTATGATTGGGTGTTAAATTTAGATGCTGACGAGGTGCTTTCCGAAGGCTTAGTTGAAGAATTAAAACAATTAATAGCTAATGAGCCTAATTTAGCGGGTTATCAATTGCCAATTCGTCATCTATTTTTGGGCAAAGCATTTAGGTATGGCCGAGAGTCTAATTTTTTGCACCTTAGATTTTTTAACAAAACAAAAGGCAATTTTGACAATGCAAAAGTGCATGAAAAAGTGCATGTGAGCGGCAAAATTGGACAACTAAAACAGGTGGTTTTGCACCACAGCTATCGCAGTTTGGAGCAATATTTTTCTAAATTTAATCACTATACCCAAATAGGTGCCGAAAAATTATTTGCAGCTGGTAAAAATAGGCCGATTTTGTTCTGCGTCATTAGTTTTCCACTATACTTTATTAAGCATTATTTTGTTTACCGCAATTTTTTGAATGGTAAACAAGGTTTTTTATGGAGTTATCTTTCTGCATGGTATCATGTGGTAAAGTATATAAAACTTAATACTTTAAATTATAAAAAATGAGTAGCCTCCGGATATTAATGTATCATAAAGTGAGCAGAAACACCCAAGATTTTTTAACTGTTAGCGCTGCCCAACTAGAAAAACAATTGCGCTACATAAAAAAAAGGTATAACATCATTACACTGGCAATGCTGAATGATCATATTAAACAGAATACACCATTACCCGAAAATAGTTTATTGATTACATTTGACGATGGATTTGAAAATAATTACCATGTGGCTTACCCTATTTTTAGTAAATTAAAAATTCCTTTTGCTATTTTTTTAGTAAGCGATTTTATAGCCAAAACACTGCCTTTTGATGGCAAAAACCAGTCCTTTATGAATGCAAATCAACTAAGCGAAATGAAAGATTTAGTACAATTTGGTTTACACAGTTCGGAGCATCAAAACATCAATGATTTAGCTGTTTCAAGCTGGTTTAGCGAAATAGATTCTTGTAAAAAAAAGTTGCTTGATTTAGGGATTGTCTGCTTGCCTATTTGGGCATATACTTATGGTCAGTTTCCTAAAAAAAACAAAAAAAATTTTGCAATGCTAAAAGACATTTTTAAACAAACGGGTGTTGTTGGTGCATTGCGAATTGGCAATAGAATTAATCGGTTGCCTTTAAAGAATGTGTTTCAAATAAACAGAATAGATATTAGGGGCAATCAGTCTTTTTTCCGATTTATGCTCAAGGTAATGTTTGGAAAAATATTTTAAAGAAAAATAATGCTTTAAAACAAAATGTTATAAACTAAACTGAACACTAAATAATACCCCAAAATTATTGGCACCATTTTGCAAATAATTTAACCTATGTATAAAATCAACACGAATAAATTTAAAAATATTGCTTACCCCATATCCCACTTCGGCATAAGGATAGTTTTTAAAACCACTAAATGTAGCAAGGGTTCGTCCATTTTCGTCTAACCCAGGAATAATTATTTTATTCTTATCGCTTATGCCTCCATACAGCAATTGAGAAGTTGCAAAAAAGCGCCATTTTAGTTTTTTAATAAGGGGTATTCTATTTTCAATAAATCCATCAAACTCGTGATAGAATGTTAGGTTTACATACTTATCGCTCACAAATTCAAAAATTCGCATCATATTAAAACTGCTGCTATTGTATATAAAAGTTCTGCTGCCAAGGTGGTTTTCTAGCAATGGATATGGCAAAACACTTGCAGTATATCCACCTTTTATCGCATAATTGGTTCGCCCAATAATTCCAAGTCTAAATGAATGTGTAAAGTCTATATTAAATTTTTGATAATTAAAATTGCCACCTAAAAAATCTTTGAACCCAAAAATGCCATAAACTTTTATTACAGGTTTGCCATCTATACCAATGGTAACCCTATCAAAATCATTTATAAGATAGCTCTCTTTAAACCCAAAACGGTAGCCAATCGTGAGCTCTGTTGCATTTATATTAGAATCTAAATTGCCTTGTGCACTTAGGTTTTCGTAATACCTAAAAGGGTATAAAAAATCTAAATTTCTGTGACTCAATTGCATGGTTTGGCGCACCCCTTTTAGCACATCAGACTCAATATATACAAATTGAGAAGTGAGCATAAAAGGCTGTCTAAGATTGCCTATTCTATTGGTGGCACTAAAAAGGTAATTGGTGTTTGCCAATGGCGAATATAAGCCTATCTGCTCTATATCTTTGGCAGCTTTTATCCCTAACTTTGTATAACTTTTTTTTGCCACCAATATTTCTGTATTTACTAAATATTTAAATTCCTTATCTAGCGTTCCATAGGCCAAGTTGGCTTTGAAAAATAATTTTTTACTAAATTTATAGTTTGTTTTAAAGCCTAAAGAAAAACGGTGTTGCTCAACATTATTATAGGCATAGAGATTAAGTGGTGGCCCAATATCGATTTTACCAATAGTTTTATAGCCACTTATAAATAAATTAACTATTTCTGTATAAGTTTTTATTACGGGTATGTTTTTTATGGTATCTATCATTCCATAAATTCTTAGTTCTTCACTTGTTAGGCTATCGGTTCTATTTTTTTGCCAATAAGTTGGATCTTTATCTAACGCATTTTCGTCTAGTACAATTTTAGTATTAAAAAAAGCTAAAGGTTTGATGTTATTAACCACAAATTCTGTGCAATTTAAATAGGATTTTGCCAATAATCCTGGGTTGTTTCCTATTTCCTCCACATCTAGTATTACCCTAGTTTTATTTGCTAGCCACGCCCCGCTATCTATTACCTGCACATACTCTTGAGTGATGCTAACTTTTTCTATAAAATTTAGGTTGGCTTCTTTACCAATTTTTAAATCTATTCTTTTTAGCGCATACTCATCGTGGGTAATCCACATTGTGCCTTTAAATGCCAAATCCTGCGCCCGCTTAGGTGTAAAACTTAATTTATAACAACTTTTTCCATCTACTTTATCAAAAAATTCTAATAACGTCAGGTCATAATATGTTTTCCAATGATCGGATATGGGAGAAACAAAATCTCTGTAAGCAATATTTAGCCAATTATCATAAATATTATACGATTGAAAATATGACCCTAGTAGTTGCGAGGTAAACGAACCATCTGTAATGCCGAGGCCGCTTATTTTTGTACGCAATATATTCTCTCTTATTAAATTAGGATTTTTATTAAAAAACACTTGGCTTTTGGTTTCTGAAAAAAATACGGGTAAAAGAATATTTCCTTCATCACTCCTCAAGCGTGAATTAGAATCTAATTCATCCAAAATTTTTGCCACAGCTTTTCTCTGCTGAAATTTTTCAGACATTTTATCAATATCTATCTCAATTTTAGAATAGCTTTTGTGCTGAAAAGCGTCTAAATTATAGCCATTGTTTTTATCTTTATTGGCAATCAAATTGCGCATTATCCTAAATGCAGGATTTTCTGAATTACCTTTAATCACCACTGCTTTAATCTCTCTAGCCCTTGGCGATAAGTATATTTTTAACGCTTTTGGTGCGATAGAATCGTCCTCTGTCAGCGGATTTAGATAAATAAACAAAGAGTCATAGCCAAAAAATGAAATCAGCAGTGTGTCTGCAAAAGAGTCTCTTTTTATGGTAAAATTACCCTCAAAATCTGCATTAGTGGCAACTCTTTTTTGTTTTAATTTTATTTGACAAAATGATACCCCTTCGTTGGTTTCATTATCTATTACCCTGCCAAAAATTAAATTTTGGGCGCATAGGTTTTGCCCAAACAAAGTAAATAGTAATACAAAAGCGAGTTTAGTTGCTTTGCACATATTGGCTTGGGGCAAATTTAATGGTCCACCCAAAATCATCTGCTTTTTCACCCCGCTTGATAGCCCGCAATTCAGTTAATATTTCATTCATCACTCCATTTTCTGGTGTTGGTATTGCATAATCTTTATCCTTATAATTAAAAGATTTAATATGGATTACCGTTGCTGCTGTGCCTGCTGCCCACATTTCTTTTAATTCATTTTTTTCTTGTGCTTCCTTCAATTCAGTGATACTAATATTGCGCTCTTCTATTTTTATCCCTCTTTTTTTAAGGTAAGTAATAATAGAATCGCGGGTAATACCTGGCAATATGGAATCGCTTAAAGCGGGTGTAACTACAACATTGCCTATTTGAGCAAATAGATTAGTTGTTCCTGTTTCTTCAATATATTCATGCTCTTCTGAATCTGTCCACATTACTTGATCAAAACCTTTGTCTTTTGCCATTTTTGCTGGATACATAGATGCGGCATAATTGCCAGCGCATTTTGCATAGCCTACCCCACCTTTTTTTGCACTGCGGCTATATTTTTGCTCTACAAGCACGTTTAAAGGGCTGCTATAATATGCATTTACTGGGCAGCAATAAATGATGAAAATGTAATTTTCTGATTGTTTTACCCCTAAAAAGTCGTCACTTGCAAAATAAATTGGCCGCATATATAAACCAGAACCCACCTTTGTTGGTATCCAATTTGCATCTACAGAAAGCAATGTTTTTAAGCCTTGCATAAAAATTTCTTCGGGTATTTCTGGCATGCACATTCTATGTGCTGATTGGTTTATCCTTTTCCAATTTTCTTTGGGTCTAAAAAGAATGATATCTTTGCCATCGGGAGATGTTTGTGCACGCATTCCTTCAAATACAGCTTGGCCATAATGCAGTGCAGATGTGCCAGGACTTAATGGAATTTTTTGAAACGGCATTAATTCTCCCGTTTGCCATACACCATTTTTATACTCAACCATAAACATATGATCTGTATTTACTGTGCCAAATTTAATGTTGTCAAAATCAACATTATTTATATTTGAATTTTTGGCTAAATTAATATTAATTTTGAACTCACTCATAAAAAGAAAGCAAAGTAAATATATTATTTTAACAAAACCCCTACATTATGGATAAATATAATTTTAATTTAGCAGAAGCAAATATTTTCAAGGATGAATTATTTCTAATGCCCAAAGAGGTAAGCTATGATTTAACAGGCAGTTATACCTATCCTTTTCTTTTAATTTTCGGGGGCGAAATGCCTATTTCTGATACTCTTCAAATTGATTTTTTGAACAGTATTCTTGCCCAAATACCAAATCAAGAAAAGCTTACACTTGCCAATATTGGGACAATAAATTGCGTTAATCCAGATTCTTTGTTAAATCTGATGCGTAAATTTAAGCCAAAGTATATTCTTACTTTTGCCTGTGAAGAAATGATTTTTGGACTGCCAAAAGATAAATTTATACCAATTATTTTGGGCGAAGTGGGCATAATACATGCCAGTAGTATTGATGCTTTAAAAAATAATAAGGATGAAAGACAGCAATTGTGGGCAAGTATGAAAATAATTTTTAAAATAAAATAATGCATAAAATCTTATTTGCTACCCACAATAAAAATAAAGTGAAAGAAGTAGAAACGTTATTGGGAAATACTTTTGATATTACTACTCCTGATAAATTAGGCGAAATGGACGAAATAGAGGAGACAGGTAATACGCTTAAAGAAAATGCTTTTTTGAAAACGATTGCTTACAAGAAGTATTTTGAAGACTATTTTGTTTTTGCAGAAGATACAGGCCTAGAAGTAGATGCGCTAAATGGTGCTCCAGGGGTTTATTCTGCTAGGTTTGCTGGTTTGCCGCCCGATAATGAGGCAAATATGAAAAAACTATTGCTAGCCATGAGGAGAATAAAAGAAAGAAACGCACAATTTAAAACCATCATTGCGCTTCATCATAAATCTAGCATTTTGTATTTTGAAGGAATATGTAAAGGCACTATAGCCTATAAAGCAGTTGGTCATCAAGGCTTTGGGTATGACCCTATTTTTATTCCCGAAGGCTATTCAGCTACTTTTGGGCAACTGGATAAAAGTGTTAAAAACAAACTTAGCCATAGGGCAAAAGCCATTAATTTACTCACAGAATATTTGAAAATAAATGCATAAAGATACTTTTTTTTATGATTTGCCAGAAAATCGCATTGCAAAATTTCCTGTTTCGCCTAGGCATAATAGTAAATTGCTTTTATATAAAAATGGGCAAATTAGCGACTATCATTTTTACGATTTACCAAATTTATTACCAATAGAAAGCCTTATAGTAATGAATAATGCCAAGGTGATACCAGCACGCATTATTTGTAAAAAAAAATCAGGTGCCTTTATAGAAGTATTTTTATTGCAGCCTTTGGGAGAATATTTGCAAGCCTTTGCTGCCAAAAAATTCGTAGACTGGAAAGTGATGATTGGTAACAAAAGCAGATGGAAATCGGGTGAAATTTTGGATTTGAGCCAATCCATTACTGTAAATTGGATAGCTAGAGAAAATAATACAGTGCGATTGTCTTGGAATGATGATGCTATATTTTCAGAAGTTTTAGAAAAAGCAGGGCAGTTGCCTATACCACCCTACTTAAAAAGAGATTCTAATGCTTCAGATAAAGAAGATTACCAAACAGCATATGCAAAAATTTTAGGCGCAGTGGCAGCACCAACTGCAGGATTGCATTTTACATCTCAAGTATTAGCACAATTAAAAGCAAAGAATATTGATTGTTTAGAAGCTACCTTGCATGTGGGTGCTGGAACATTTAAACCAATTGCAGAAGATGATATTCGCAACCACAGCATGCATGCAGAAAACTTTGAAGTAAATAAAATTTTTATTCAAAAGCTCATTCAAAATCAAAAAACTTTGATAGCTGTGGGCACAACGAGTCTGAGAATATTAGAAAGTTTATATATTCTAGGGTGTAATATTGCAAATAAAATAAGCAATCCACAAATCATATTGCAGCACCATACTAGTGTCAAAGATTTAGATTTTAAGGCCAGTTTAGCATTAATTTTAGCATGGTTAGAAAATGAAAGTGTGTTAAAAGCTAGCACTCAAATATACCTTTATCCAGGAAAAAAAATTTATAGCATAAATGGGCTAATTACTAATTTTCATCAGCCAGACTCTACACTAATGCCGCTTATAGCAACATGCATAGGCAATGATTGGAAAAAAATTTATACTCATGCATTGCAGCAGGACTATCGTTTTTTGAGCTATGGCGACAGCAGCTTACTTTGGTTAAACCCGTATAATGCGTAATCTAGGATTATAATAAATAAAAGGTGAGCTAGTATTTTTTATTTGAACAAAAATGCAGTCTAAATATAGTTTTCTTTTAGTGTAAAAAGATTTTCTAAATGGTTTTGTTTGCATCTTTTAACTTTTGCGTTCCTAATGCAAAACAATGGGATTTTAAGTTTTAAATGATGCCCTCTTGTAGTGGTTTAACACTCATTATTATTTAGAAATTCTATTTAAATATTTATTACAGAACCATTTACTCAGTGAAATAGAGTAAATGTAACAAGTTGAATTCTTCTTACTTAAGTTCATCACGGTGTTAGCTCCCAAAAAGACGATTTATTTATGAATATATATTTTTCTTATGCCCATGTTACCATTAGAATCTGTTATCCTAATAAAATAGATTCCACTTTTTATTGCTGATACATCTAAAACAACATCTTTGCTTTCAACATTTTCTTTTACAATTTGTGCCTTTCCGTCAATAGAAATAACTGTTAAAGAGGTTATTATTACATCAGATTTTATGGTTGTTGTGCTAACAGCTGGATTTGGATATATTGCAAATTTTAATGCAACTGTTTGAACAACATTGCTTGGTTTTGGAGCTTCCATTGGCTTTTTTTGAAAAATAACAGAAGGGGGTGGTTTAATAAATGATGAGCTAGAACTATTGTACCCATAAAAATAAGTAACTACTGCAATGGGCCCCTTATATTTATTAGAATACCACCAAAAAGTTTCTGACTTGCCTGGACTTTTTCCTGTCTCTAGAGTTAATTCTGTGCTAATAATCAAATATACCGAGTCATAAATAGTGCCATCAGGCATTTTTAACCTGCCAAAACCAGGTACATCATACTTATTACTACCTGTTTTTGTGCCATTTTCAATTGCTCCTGTATATGTGTACACAAAAGATTTTGTAGATGAGCTTTGAAATAATAAGGGAAATTGAATGTAAGATTTGTTGGTAGTGTATTTTGCCTCATAATTCATAGAATTCCTAATCTCACCCACTTTTGTAATCTCACCGGTCAATTCAATTCGGTTTAAATAGGTTTTGGTTTCATAATTATAAGCCAATTGCTTAATCATCACATTAGCCGCAGGAAACTTTATTTTATCACCCGCAGGTACATTCAAATACTCCTCGGTATACTATCTGTCAATACCCCAAAAGAAGACAAATCCCAATAGGCTGATGCTCCACTGTCAATTGATGAAATGCTGCCAGAATTATTACAAGTAGTATAAACTATTTTATCAAAAGTAGCTGGAAAAACAAGTTTGGTTACCATATTTTGCGCATAACTCATTACAAAAAAACCAAATACCAAAGCCAATACGAGTAGAATTTTTTTCATATTTATATTATTTAATTATTGCAAACATAAATATTTTAGCATTACAAACCAAATTATTCATTTGTAGAAAGTAAGTATTTTAACATGGTTTGAATTGCATAAAGCTATTTATACAGTCAAAAATACCTATTTTTGCAAGCCAAAAACAGCCATGAATATACTCAACGAGCAACAAATTATTAGAAGAAAAACCTTAGAAACCCTCACCGCAAATGGAATAGATGCCTATCCCGCAGCCAGTTATGAGATAGATGCAAATAGTCAAGGCATAAAAGATGCTTTTGAAAAAGACGATACACAAACATTAACAGTAAGCATTGCAGGCAGATTAATGAGTAAAAGAATTATGGGTAAAGCCTCTTTTGCGGTGTTACAAGATATGTATGGAAAAATTCAGATTTACTTAAATAGAGATGAAATCTGCCCGGGTGAGGATAAGTTTTTATACAACGATTTATTCAAAAAATTGCTGGATATGGGAGATTTTATTGGAATTAAAGGGTATGTTTTTAAAACACAAACAGGCGAAACATCTGTGCATGTGCATAGCATACAGTTATTGGCAAAAGCCCTTAACCCTTTTCCTCAGCCAAAAGAGAAAGATGGTGTATTTTATGATGCATTCACAGATCCAGAGTCACGGTATAGAATGCGTTATGTGGATATGGTGGTAAACCCTCATGTAAAAGATACTTTTATAAAACGAAGTAAAATTATACAAAGTTTAAGAAATACTTTTTTAGAAAAAGGCTATTTAGAGGTAGAAACCCCAATTCTTCAGCCCATACACGGTGGCGCTGCTGCGCGCCCTTTTGTTAGCCATCACAATGCCTTAGACATGCCTTTGTATTTGCGCATAGCAAACGAACTTTATTTAAAAAGGCTAATAGTAGGTGGATTTGATGGTGTCTTTGAATTTGCAAAAAATTTTAGAAATGAGGGTATAGATAGAACTCACAACCCGGAATTTACGGGCCTAGAAATTTATGTTGCATACAAAGATTATAACTGGATGATGGATTTTACAGAGGAAATGATTGAAAAAGCTGCTTTGGCAGTAAATGATTCAACCTCTGTACAATGCGGTAATAATCAAATATCTTACGCAAAACCTTTTAAAAGAATTACCATGCACGATGCCATTGTGGAACACACTGGATTTTCTATAGAAAATAAAGATGAGGCAGCTCTTAAAGACATTTGTAAACAACTCCATATTGCTGTGGACGAAAGCATGGGAAAAGGTAAATTGATTGATGAAATATTTAGCGAAAAATGCGAGCAGCATTATATTCAGCCTACTTTTATTATAGATTATCCTATAGAAATGAGCCCATTAACTAAAAAACACCGCCATAAAGAAGGCTTGGTAGAGCGTTTCGAATTGTTTATTAATGGTAAAGAAATTGCCAATGCCTACAGTGAACTAAATGACCCTATAGATCAGCGAAAACGCTTTATAGACCAAGCTGTATTGGCAGGAAAAGGAGATGATGAAGCCATGCCGCTAGACGAAGATTTTTTGCGTGCTTTAGAATATGGCATGCCACCGACAGCCGGTTTGGGTATAGGGATAGATAGGCTTACAATGTTTTTAACCAATCAGCAAAGTATTCAAGAGGTGCTATTTTTTCCTCAAATGAGGGCTGAAAAATAATAATTTTATTCAAACCCAGAATTTGCCACAAAACAATATTTATGAATATAACACACATTCATTGCCTTTTTCGCTTTTTTTTGATGATTTTGTAAATAGCTATCCCTTAATAAATTTGGATGAAAAATGATATAATAGCTTGAATGTTACGGGTATAATTAAATTCTAAAAAAGATATTTCTTCGCAAAAAAGAAGGTTTTATTTTTTAAAACCTCAACTTTTTTAGGCTATTAACCTATCATTTCTTTAATCACCCCTGTATATACAAGGATGATAATGAGTGCCCCCACAATTATTCTATACCACCCAAAAATATAGAACCCTTTTTTAGTTAAAAAATTTACTAAAAATTTCATAGCAAAAATACCGATTACAAAAGCAATTACATTTCCTATCAACAGCAAATTAATTTGTTCACTTTGCAATACATTTGTTTTAGAATAATCATAAAGACTTTTAACAGTTGCCCCAAGCATTGTGGGCATAGCAAGAAAGAAGCTAAATTCGGCAGCAGCCTTGCGTGTCATGCCTTGCTGCATTCCGCCAATAATGGTAGCTGCAGACCTGCTTACTCCAGGCACCATTGCCAATACTTGATAGCAACCAGTTATAAAGGCAGATTTATAAGGCAAATTATTGGTGTCATCAATTCTTTGATTATTTAATAGCTTGTCAATAAATAATAAAATTATACCACCTATTAACAATCCAAAACCGACTGTAATTGGGCTTTCTAACATAGCATCAATATAATCTTTTAGCAGCAAGCCTGCAATAACCGCAGGAATAAATGCAACAAATATTTTGAAATAAAACTGCCAAGATTGAAAAAATCTTTTAAAATAAAGAAAGAAAACAGACATGATACACCCCAATTGAATGCAAACTATAAATAGTTTTACAAAATCAGTTGGAGCAATTTTCATTAAAGCAGCTACAATAATCATGTGTCCTGTAGAAGAAATAGGCAAAAACTCTGTTATGCCTTCTACAATTGCAAGAATAATGGCCGCAAAGAGATCTAGCATGCTACTTTGCTTTTTTCATAATAGCAAACACACCCACACCAAATCCTAAAAGCACTACAAAAGGCGCAAGGGTAGTTTTTCTAAAGTCATAAATATCTGTTCTGCCTACCATCAGCACAAAACCAATAACGATAATAGCCATTGCAATAATCATGATGGTATAATTTTTTTTACCAAAAACAAATTCAGGTTTTACTCTCAATGTTTTTTCTATTAATGGTATTTCTTTTTCTTTTTTTGATGTCATCCGATTTTATATTAATTAAGTTGATTGTTTTCTAATTTTAAATATTTCTTTACTGCAAATATAGTGCTAAATAACACTAAAATAAGTGCGATTGCAAAAAGTGACGCACACACAATGATTAGTGCTGTAAATCCAATTAAGTTGGTTATATCTGTGCTGTATTGCATTAATCCAAAATAAATAACACCCAAGGCAACACTTGCTATTACAGCGCTAGATATGCCATAAGATAAAAATTGGGTGATAAATGGTTTCATGATAAACAAATCGGTGGCGCCTACATATTGCATTGATTTTATAATAAATCTTTTGGCAAATAAACTAAGCCTGATGGTACTATTGATAAGTGCAATAGAGATAAGCGCAAAAAGTGCAGTAATACACAAAAGTACAATTACCAAAATGCGTACATTTGCTTTAATATTTTCCAGTAAATCTTTTTGGTAATCAACAGCTTCTACAATCTTTTCAGATTTAAGCTCTTCTTCAAATTTTTTAAGATTCACCTCATCACTAAATCCTGCTTTTAATGTGATTATGAGCACGTGAGGAATAGGATTGACCTCTAAAATGGTGGTGAATTCTTGCCCTATTTCTTTCTCAAATTCTTTTGCAGCGATATTTTTATCTTTAAATAAAATATTTTTTATTCCTGAATTGTTTGCCCATTTATTTTTTAATCTTTCTGCATCTTGCACATTTGCAGAATCTTGCAAAATCGCTCTAATCTCAAAATTTTCTTTAATGGCATCTGTCTTTTTTTTAGAAGCTATAAGCACTAAGCCAAGCAATCCCACCATAAATAAAACCGAAGAAATAGATAATATGGTTGGCAAGAGCGCAATGAGATTTGTTGATTCGTTATTTGATTGATTTTTTGCCACTTAAAAAATGAGGATTAATTTGCAAAAATAACCAAAAAATGATAAAGTATTGTTTAAAATTGAGTTTTATGCTGAAAAAAACAATAAACCATTTTGGTTTTCACCTTTCTTTCTACTAATTTTGAACCCGAAGTTTAAAGGGGGTAAGTAATTGAGAAAATATAAATAGTAATAAAACAACTTGCTTTTATTTTACTTCAATTAAATAAATTAATCAAAATGCAAAAATTAAATATATTGGGTATTATGTCTGGTTCATCTATGGATGGCGTGGATTTAGCCCTTTGCCAAATAGGGCAAGAAGGAGAAAAAATTGAATACAAAGTTTTGCAAAGTGCAAAGTATGATTATGATGACAAATGGCGATTGAGGCTCTCAAAATTGCGCACACAAAATGCCATAACTTATGTAAAAACTGATGTGTTTTATGCGCATTATTTAGCAGAATTAGTAAATGATTTTAAAAAAAATTGCACTTTTCCGATTGATATGATTGCATCTCATGGTCATACTATTTTTCACAATCCAGAGATTAAATTAACAAGTCAGATTGGCGATGGATCTACCCTAAGTGCATTAACAGAATTGCCAGTGGTGTCTGATTTTCGCAGAACTGACCTTGCATTGCATGGCGAAGGAGCTCCTTTGGTAGCCATCGGAGACGAGATGCTTTTTAGCGAATATGATTTTTGCCTAAATTTAGGGGGCTTTGCAAATATTTCTTGTAAAAAAGAAGGTGTTAGGGTGGCTTTTGATATTGCTGCGTGCAATATACTCACCAATAGATTAGCAAGGGATATTAACCAAGATTATGACACTGATGGGTTGATAGCAGAAAAAGGAACGATTAACAAAGCAATGTTGGAAGAGCTTAATGGGTTAGAATTTTTTAGTCAATCAGGGCCTAAATCATTAAACAGGGATTGGATAAGCGAAGAATTGTGGCCCATAGTAAAAAATTATAGAGAACTAAGTTTAGAAGATAGGATGAAAACCATTGTGGAGCATGTGGCGTATCAAATTGGCAAGTCTATAGAACAATTGGCAAATGGAAATTCTGATGGCAAAAAACTATTAATAACAGGTGGAGGAGCATTTAATAAAACCCTAATTGAACATATAGGTTCACACACTGAAGCTCAGGTAATATTGCCAGAGAATGAATTGATAAATAACAAAGAGTCTATCATTTTTGCCTTTTTGGGGTATTTAAGAGTTAATAATCTGAATAATACCCTAGCCAGTGCTACAGGTGCAGCCAAAGATAGTATTGGAGGTGTTTTGTCGGGTGATTTTAGTAAATGTATATGAAAAACACAAAATTAACTGCTTTATTGCAAAAATATGAGGGCAGAAAACCCGAAATTGTATTTGAATGGATCGATTCGGAAACAGAGGCTCAAGGTTGGTTGGTAATTAATTCACTCAGAAATGGTGCTGCGGGTGGCGGCACAAGAATGAGGTTAGGATTGGATAAAAGAGAAGTAGAATCTTTGGCCAAAACAATGGAAATTAAATTTACAGTATGCGGACCACCCATTGGGGGGGCAAAAAGTGGCATAAATTTTAATCCACACGATCCACGAAAAAAAGGTGTGTTAGAAAGGTGGTATAAAGCAGTATACCCGCTTTTAAAAAACTATTATGGCACTGGTGGAGATATGAATGTGGATGAAATACATGAGGTAATACCAATCACTAATAGCTACGGATTATTGCACCCCCAAGAAGGAGTGGTAAACGGCCATTTAGGCTACAGTAGAGAAGAAAAATTAAAGAGCATTACCCGATTGCAAGATGGAGTTAGTTTGGTATTAACCAATCCTCAACTAAGCCCAGATTTGAGCAAAGGATATACGGTGGCAGATATGATTACCGGCTGGGGAGTAGCAGAAGCTGTGAGACATTATTACGAAATTTGGGGTGGCATGATTGCAAGAAAAAATGCAATTATTCAAGGCTGGGGAAATGTGGCCGCAGCGGCTGCTTATTACTTGGCAAAGTATGGAGTGAATATTGTAGGTATAATTGATAAAGATGGTGGACTAATTAACGAAAAAGGTTTTACCTTAGCAGAAATAGAAAAATTATTTATGCAGCGCAATGGCAACCAACTTGCTACAGAAAATATGCTAAGTTTTGAAGAAACAAATGCAAGAATTTGGAGCCTGCAAGCTGAAATTTTTATTCCTGGTGCTGCAAGCCGGCTAGTAAATGAGGCACAAGTATTAAAAATGATTGAACAACAAATGGAGGTTATTTCTTGTGGAGCAAATGTGCCCTTTGCAGACCCCGAAATATTTATGGGAAAAACGAGTCAGCTTGCGGATGAAAACATGGCTGTAATTCCTGATTTTATAGCCAATTGCGGTATGGCACGTGTTTTTGCCTACCTCATGCACGAAAATGGTAAAGTAGATGATACGGCAATTTTTAAAGATGTAAGCAATATTATAAAACAATCTCTTATTAGACTGCACCAATTTAATCCCAAAACAATTGGGCTAAGTGCAAAAGGTTTAGAAATGAGCCTAACGGATTTGGTATAAAACCATTTTTTTAATTAACTATTAATCATCCAATCATTAATATGGTGTAAAAAAATGATGGTATTAAATAAAATCATTTCTCAAAATAAGTGGATGTTTTGCCTCTTTAGTACTATGGTTTTATTATTGGTTACTTTTTTTTACCGATTTTCATTTGCTTAATGCCGCTGATGGCTATTAATTAAATGTGGCTTTTACAAACAGTAATTGCGCAGATATGACTCTATTTTACGGTTTTTTTATCGCGCTTACAACCGTTTATAAAACCACTTTTCTCTATTGTATTTTTAGCTGACATTGCTAACCCTAATGCGCAATCAGGGATAAATTGGGTTTTAAATAGGTTTTTTGTGTACAAAAGTAATTCAACCTTTTTTTGTCTTAATAGAAAGAAACGAATCTGCTGCCACATCCGTTTCTTTTTAAAGCATCGCTTCAATTTAGCGTTTTAACATTTTTATTACATTATGTAATTTAAAAACAGTATTCTAGAATGCCATTGAATAGTTAAAAATATTTATGCCGATTATGGGTATTTGTTAATAAATTATGACAAATGTATATTTTGGACTTATTCTACAACTAAGTTTACTGCACCATTTTCATCCAAATTTGCATTTAATGTAAACTCTTTAGAAACACCGCCAGAAGTGATGCTTATGGCAGCAGTATTTGGAGGGATATTCCCTACATTATGTGCATATAATAATATATAATTATACCCTTTATATTTTAATGTGGTAGTAAATGTAATTTTGCCGCCAGGGCCTGCAAGTTTTCTGTTTGTTACATGCTTTGTGCCATTTACATATATAGTTATAATATCACCATCAATTTGTCCATGATCCCAAACGGAAACCGTAATTTTTCTTTCATTTAAATACTCTGTTCCTAAAGTTACATTCTCTCTGCCATTAGTAGTAGCGGGGATAATTGAAGTTGAGTTTCTTGGAGCGCTGTCTTTCTCACATCCAACTGTAAATAGGGTGACAAATATTGCAATGCATAATAGTTTTGTTAATTTTTTCATTAAATTTTGTATGGGACAAATCTATTAAAGTGCATAAATGTGCAACTACTTTAAATAAGGTATTTTTAATCCCTCAAAACCATGATTTCGTATTTTATGTGCAATATTTAATAGAATAGAAACTTTTTTCTGCGTTTAGTTATTAACTTGTTACCAATATGCTTGCATTAAATTACCTTTGATCTGTAATAAAGGTTTCCAGTAAAATCTTTGGCAACTTAAAAGCTGTAGAGATACCCTCTTTTTATTTGGTTTAATGCTGGTATCCTTTTTTCTAATGGATAAATGCTTATTCTTTTAAATCAGATTTATTATATCCATAAATAAATAAACATGTTCCATTTGGAATAGCATCAATTATATCCTTTGTGTCAGAGGTTGGCAAAGCCGGACATCCCCAACTTCTTCCAAGTCTTCCCTGATTTTTAATAAACTCTTCACTCACATATTTTGCACCATGAATTACAATTGCTCTATTTCTTGCATTATCGTTTAGCCCTTTTTCTAAACCATCTATTCTTAGAGAATAGCCATGTTTTCCAGCGTATGTTTCTGCTGTTTTAAAAAAGCCCAAACTACTTTTAAGGGACTCTGATTCATTAGAAAAATGAAGGGCATTATTTTCTCCAGTATTTTTACCATGTGCAATTAGGGTATGGAAAAGGAGTTTTTTCTTGGCAATATCAATAACATAAAATCGTTTCTCAGAAGAGGGCTTTGAATAATCCACAATAGAGATTTTACCTTCATTAAAAATGTCATATTTATAATAACCCGTCATTGCTAAACTAAAAATTTCCAATGATATTTGCGCTTTAAAAGAGGATTCATCCCAAATCTGTTGGGCAATAGTTGCCGCAGAATCACATTCCACGGGATTATTCTTAATCACAGAATCTTTCTCTATGTTTGGATTTTTAACCACCCATCCAAAAGAAAACAATATCCCAATAACAATTAATAATTTATGAATTTTCATACTTAATTTTTTAATAAATGCCAGCTTGCAAAGGTACGAAACTTATTGGCCATATTTCATTATTCCGAATCTCTGTTTTATGATAGTTCTTTATGTTGCTTACTTTTTTGGCAATGAAAAAAAGTAAGAAAGAAAATTAATGAAGAAACACTTAAAAAATTATATAATAAAAGCCATGAAAAAAACCATCAAAACAAAAGTTTCAACCTTTAAAATAGTTACAACAATACCTTATATTTGCAAAACAACTTAGAATGTATGCAAACAAGAGGCCATAAGCAATATGAACCGAGTAGGCGGTGTGAAGCCTTACGCGAACCAAGCTCGCTTATACCTTTAAAAATATACAACAATAAACAACTGAGTAACCACCTCGGCAATGTTTTAGCAACCATTACTGACCGCAAACTCAACCAATTTGTAAGCAGCAGTGGCATGGCAGGCATCAGCTATTTTGAACCAGACATTGTTAGCCTGACAGATTATTATCCATTTGGCAGCGAGATGAAAGGCCGCGCATATAGCAGTGGGTCTTATAAATATGGGTTTAACACCCAAGAGAAGGACGAACAAATTTATGGAGAAGGAAACAGTACCACCGCAGAGTACTGGCAATTTGATGCGAGATTGGGGAGAATGTGGAATAAAGATCCGGTAACTTATCCTTGGAATTCAAGTTATGCTTGTTTTAATGATAATCCATATTCAAGCATTATATATCAAAGCGATATCATTGACTTTTAGTGCTTTTTATTTTCACAACGAATCCTATTGCGGAATTTGGTCATTAAAATGAAATGATACCATTTAGGGATTAAAAAAAATGGTGATAGTAGCAGTCACAATAAACTATTAAAAAGGCCTTTGTGATAGAAAAACATAAAATTGTTTATCGGCAAAATTGTCTCGGTATTTATGCTAAAAATAATAAAGTGTTACCTGTTTTTTCCTTTAGGGCTTTACAAGCAAAAAATATCTTATTTGTAAAATCTATTGCTATTACGACTTTATTGGCGAACAGATTTAAATTATAAACCCATTCTTAAAATTAGGCTTTCCCAACCTATAGGAAGCAAATGCAATTGTGGTTTCTCCTGTTATCATTTCTCCGAAATCTTTTTTTGGGTATAAATTTTATGTTAAACCCGAAAGCTTTTTTATTGTTTTTTCTGAACGGATAGACATAGAGATTAATAAATAATTATCTTATCCTAAAAAAAAGTTTACACTTTTTGGCAAATAATCCTAACGCAAATTTAAACTGTATTTAATTTTTCAAATTATTATTAAAAAGTAACCATTACCCAACATTGGTTCAATATATATTTGTATTTAATAGCGATATGTTTATCTTTGTACTTTATCTAATAAATTATTATGGCCATACATATATTATTTACTTCAGAAATATTTAGTGCAGAGGGTTTTCCTATTTGGCTTATTATCGGTTTGATTATTTATCTTTATCAATTATTTTTTAGAAAGGATAAAAAAGGCAAGAATGCGCCTAAAATTGATGAAAAGGGAAAAGACAGCAGACCAGGAAAAACCATAGAAGATATTTTAAAAGAATTACAAGGGCAGTTTGAGGATAAACCAGCACCCCAAACATATTCGGCACCCAAACCTCTTGTCAAAAAAGTAGAAACACCAAAACAGCAAGAAAAAGTGGTCATGCCATATAGTAAATATGAAGGCAGAATGGTGCCCAATGAGGGTCGTTTTAAAGAAAAAAGAGTCCAAAAGGTGTATAAAAAATTGGCGCAACCAAAAATATCACATAGAGCAAAAAACGAACGTACACATTCATTAATGAAACATAAGGAATATTTGCTAAGCGATGAGAGATATGATAACTTAGAAACCAATTTGAGTAATATTAATCATGGCGATAATGAGTATATGTCTAATGCCTTGACAACCTACAGCATAAAAGACGTTAGAAAAGGCATTATTTTACAAGTAATTTTAGAAAGACCTCAATATTAATTAGATGAAAATACATCTTATTGCCATAGGTGGGGCAGTAATGCACAATATGGCATTGGCACTAAAAGATCAAGGGCACAAAGTATCTGGAAGTGATGACGAAATATTTGACCCAGCAAAAAACAGGTTAAAAAAAGCTGGTTTACTTCCAATAAAAATGGGATGGGATGAGAATAATATTTCCACAGATTTAGATTTTGTTATTTTGGGCATGCATGCCAGAAAAGATAATCCTGAGTTATTAAAAGCACAGCACTTAGGTTTAAAAATAGAAAGTTTTCCAGGATTTGCTTATCAGCAAACAAAAGATAAAATAAGAATGGTGGTGGCGGGAAGTCATGGAAAAACCACTACTACTGCCATGATAATGCATGTTTTTAAAATACTAAATATGGATTATGATTATCTTGTAGGCTCACAAGTGAAAGGCTATGAGCGAATGGTACAATTTAGTAATGCCCCCATTAGTATTATAGAGGGCGATGAATACCTAAGTTCTCCGCTAGACATGAAGCCTAAATTTTTGCATTATATCCCGCAATTGGCCATGATTACGGGTATTGCGTGGGACCATATCAATGTCTTTCCTACTTTTGAAGGCTATGTTCAACAATTTGAGCTTTTTTTGAAAAGTATGCCTATACAGGCCTCATTGATTTACAATGCAGAGGATAAAACCCTGCAAGCGCTTATCGATAATTATAATAATAATAATTTTTTGAATTTGATTCCTTATCACACTTTAGCTTATAGTAATTCTAAAAATGGCATCGATATTTTTTTTGATAATCAGCAATACAAAATGCCGTGGTTTGGCAAGCATAATGTTAGCAATATGAGTGGTGCCATGCAATTGTGTGCACAATATAAGATATCAACTACAGCTTTTATTAGCGCTATGCAAACCTTTGATGGAACAGCCAAAAGACTCGAAAAAATGTTTGACAAAGATGGGCTAACGATTATTCGCGATTTTGCTCACTCACCAAGTAAGCTAAAAGCAACAGTAGAAGCTGTAAAAGAGCAATACCCTCATCAAAAAGTGTATGCGTTTTTTGAATTACATACTTTTAGTAGTTTGCAGGAAAACTTTTTACCGCAGTATGTTGATTGTATGGCAGCTGCTGATGAATCCTACGTATATTTAGATAATGATGTTTTCTTGCATAAAAAATTACCACTGCTCTCAGAAGCAGTTATTTTTAAAGGTTTTAAAAGCAAGGTGCAGCTAATACCTGATTTAGATGCTTTAACAATAGCTTTAAAATTAGTGATTGCAAAAAAAGGCATTGTACTGTTGATGTCGTCTGGCAATTTTGGAGGAATACAAGTAAATGAACTTTTATGAAAGCCCCTCATTTATTGATTGGAGCATGGGCAGAAGAGCAGGCTATTTTTTATTTGCAAACACAAGGCATTAAAATACTGCATACCAATTGGCGAAATAAAAGAGCAGAAATTGATATTATTATTGAAACCAAAAAAGGGGCAGCTTTTGTAGAGGTAAAATACAGAAATACAACATATTTTGGCAAACCAAACTTGGCCATAACTAAGAAAAAAGAAACCATGATGCAAGAGGCAGCTGAGGCTTTTATGCAGCAATTTTCAATGTATGAGGAGATAAGATTTGATATTATTACCATAGAGGGTAATGCAAGAGATGCAAAATTAAATTATTTTAAAGATGCCTTTTTTCCGAATAATTGCTAGATTTATGTTATTTTTTTTTAAAAGCAACATAGGGTTGTTAGTGAAAATATTTTTTTACGGCATTACTGAAAAACTTGGCATTAAAAATTACATGTTTTTTATTTAATAGATTCAAAAAAACTTGGTTACTTTTGTATAATAATGTTATTAAAAACAAATAAGAAAAATTGCATAGCCATTGCTTTCATGTTATCTATTGCAAGCTTTAGCCTTTATGGGCAAATTGCTGGTGGAGAAGATAGATTGGCAAAAGATATTGAACCAAAGCAAATGCTGCAGGTATATGTGGATGGAGGATTTGCCGTTACTGGAGCAGATTTGGCAAAAAGATTTGGATATTTTAGCAGTTTGGGTATTGGACTTGGCTATAAAACATATCGAAACATTACTGCGGGCCTCACTATCAATACTCTTTTTGCACCTAAGGTAATCGATAATACTATGCTAAATTCAATGCGGGGTAGCTCAGGAGAATTATTAGATGCCAATGGAAATTATGCGGTTATAAATACATTAATGCGGGGCACAATGCTGGTAGGTCAAGCGGGTAAAATATTCGCAATGGGGTCTAATAAAAATTCAGGTTTATGGCTGCAAGGGGGTTTTGTATATCTTTCTACCCATATAAAATTTCAATATCCTAGCAAAACGCTGCCTCAATTAGATGACAATATGTATAAAGGCTATGATAGACTTACAGGCGGTTTAGGACTAATAGCAAGCATAGGATACCATCACATTACAGCAAATAATACATTAAGTTATTATATTAAAACAAATTTTATTAATGCAAGAACGCAAAGCTTACGGACTTTTCAATATGACCAAATAGTGGCAGATCAATCTATAAAAAGAGATTTGATAATGAGTATAAATGCAGGAATTATTTTACCCATACGGGCTAAAACCTTAGGTAAAGAGTCTTTTTATAAATAGCATTAGGCTTTTTTTACAGCATAAAAAAATTCATCATTTGTTACATTTTTTTGATAAATTTGTAGGACTATGATTTGGCAGAGTTTAATAAAAGGTTTTGCATTAATAATACTTACTTGCATTTTTTTAGTAAGCCATTCTCAGCCATTAAAAATTGTTTTAGAAACAGAAGATTTAATTAAATTACTGCTTTCAGAAGAAGTAAAAATTGGTTTTAAATATGAACGATTTGGTGGCAAGTACAAACTTGCAGGTAGCTTATTTGGCTATAAACTTAGCATGGTAAAATTTGACTTAAAAGTAAAAGGCGCATATTATGACAAAAAAAAAGGCACCCTAAAAGTTGATTCAGCTAGTTTAGAACAAAATGGTGGAAATGTGATTATTAGTTACTGTAATCCTGATGCATCTCAATACAGCTATACCGATACCTTAAAAATTCCTAAAATTATAGATATAGAAGCTGTTCCGCAGCGATGGAACTATAATATTTCCAATCCGCTTATGTTAAATATTCATTTTAACACTGGACAGAATTTTTTTTTGAATCTACGCAAGCCTTAGAAATAATTAGAAGGCTAAGTTTAAACATTGAGATAGAAAATGCAAGCCTCAATAACAAAGGTTTTCTATTAACAAAGCCTTATCAGAATACACTTACAGATGCCTATTTAAGGATTTTTATTTATGGAAAAGATTTTAAAAAGCTTATAGTCATCACATACGATTTTCAGGTAAATGCCTATCTTAAGTTTATTGGAATGGAAGGCAATTATGGCAGTGAAGGTTCTAAAGGCCAAAAAGGAGAGAACGGGAAACAAGTTTATATTGAAATCAAGCATTTAACAAAAAGCATTTTTTTAGTTAATATAAAGGGGGCAATTTTAGATACCAAAATTGTAATGAATATGGAGTTATCAAAAATTACCATAGAAAGCAAAGGGGGTAATGGAGGAAAAGGATCTAGAGGAGAAGAAGGCATTGCAGCGGGTACTTATAATACTACATCTACATCAGGTGGAGTGGGCTATATGGGTCATTCTGGAGGCGATGGAGGTGAAGTTTTAATAAAACTCCCTGGTTTATTTGCCCCATTTATAGATTTTGTAATTATTAATAATGAGGGTGGTGTTGGCGGAACTGGTGGAAAAGGAGGCAAAGGAGGATTAAATTTTGACCCCGGAAGCAAGCAGACTTTATTAAATATTCTTTTGTCAGCAAGAGGGGAAAGAGGCCGTCCTGGTTATAAAGGATTTAATGGTTTTAAAGGAAATGTCCGCTATAATTGGCTAGATTAATCTAGTTTTAAGATAGCAGTCGTAAGCAAAGAAATATTTTGTTTTCCAACTGTACCATCTGCCTGCTTAAAAATATTTGTGCTATTGTTTAAAGCCCTTATCTCTATTCGAAACAGCATTTTATCTGATTTTTTGTAATCTAAATTAAGTGATAAGCCATACAATGAAATGGGAGATAAATTTGAATATTGGATAATAATATTGCTCGGGTCATTATAATATTCAAATCGGCTGCCTAATTGTAATTTAGCACCTAATTTTTTATTTGCCATTGCATAGCAGGTCATCCATTCTAGATTATTGTTTACCCCATGTTGCACCCCATAGTCTATTCCAAGGGCAAATTGATAATTGCTGTTTTTATACTGTATATAGGCATTGTTAAAAAAACGCATAGCTCGGCTGCTGTCTGGGTTTTCAGAACCAAAATAATTTCCGTAATTAAAACTAAATTTTTTGAAAAAATATTGCCCCTGAAGACCAAAAGATGGCAAACTATTGCCTACTATTCTGCTTATTCTTTGCCAACCGTTGCAAACTACAGCTCGCATCATCCATTGCTCATTAGGTTGAAAGGTTAAGTATATGCCCGAAAGAAAATAGGGGGAGTTTTCTGCTGCCAAAGATCTACTCGCATTAATTTGTTCTGAGGCAATTGCAGATTCTAAACCTAAATAGCTTGGCAATATACCAGCATCTAACCATAATTTAGCCTTTTTATCTAAGGCCACCCCTATGTTTGCCTCAAGCAAATTACGCCAAACTGCTTTTTCATTTGCATAATTATCTACACCATAAGTACCTGCTTGTAAGGCTATGTTTCCCCTAATACCTTGATGCTCATAATTTAATTTTAAGAACGCTAAATTTACTGAAAATTCATTGTGGCGATTATAATTATATAAGAAAAGTTGTTTTTGATTTGAACTGGGTTTACCAAAATCATAGCTGTAAAATACATCTATATATGCAGAAAGGTTGATAAATGAATCTAGTTTTATGGCAAAGATTGTTTTATTTAGCAATAAGAATAAGAGGAGCACAATGGCCTTTTTCATAGAGATACATAAAATAATGCACTAAAATTTTGGCTCATAATTGTATGTTGTTTTTATTTCTTGCAATGTTTTCTTTAATACCTTTACTTGCATTGTTTGATTAATAAAAGGCCTATCGTTAGCCCTATTTTTTGGTTGTTGTATAATTGAATCTATAATATTTAAGCCTTGCATCACCATTCCAAAAACAGTATAATTATTGTTTAACCCAGCAGTACCGCTTGTGCTATGGCATATATAAAATTGACTGCCACTGCTGGCCTTTGCGGGATTATTGGTTCTAGCTGCTGCCAATGCTCCTCGCTCATGCTTTATTATATTGTTAATTTCTGCAGGAATTGTATAATTTGGTCCACCGCTGCCATCATTGGTGCTATCTGTATCTTTAGAATTTGGATCACCCCCTTGTATCATAAAATCGTTGATTATTCTATGAAAAGTGGTATTGTCATAATATCCCTCTTCTGCTAGTTTTATAAAATTAGTGCGATGCAAAGGAGTTGCTTTGTATAACCAAATATACATTTTTCCATATTTTGTGCTTAGTTCCACAATTTTTTCGGTGCTGTCTGCTGCCACTATTGGCGGTGCTGGTATAGCCTCTTCTTTTTTGCAACTTATAAATAATAAAAATAGTATCGCTGCGGTTAGAATATTTTTTAGCATATTTTTAAAAAATTAATAGTTTCTTTTTGATTTCTTTAGGTATTCCATCTTTGTGAATCAATATATTCATTGTTTTATATTTTATATATGACTCAGATATATACATAAAGCCCTCTAAATCATTAACAGTTCCCCAACTATTTTTTATTTTTACATAAGATTTTCCTTGTTGATCTTTTGCTAGGCCTATTGCATGCATTCCATGATCGTCCGTAGTTGTTTTATCATCAAATCCCTGCTGTCTCAATGCTTGTGTAATTTCTCTTTCTGCATGAGGAAAATCAAATGCAGAACCTGCCCTATCTGCTCCAGCATTGTTAAAAAATTTGTCGTCTTTTCCTTTTTGTATTAGCATAGAATCGTGTGCGGGCACAATGCCAATACCATTTTTGAAAGAAAATCCTTTTTCGCTTACATCACTTGCCCATGCAAAAGAAAATCCATTTTGAAGCGCAAATGTCATGCTTTGCCAAAATTCATCTAAGGGCAAATTATAACTGGTTTGCATAGCCCAATTGTCTTGCACTTCTAACGCAAAGGTGCTGTAAAATGGATGATGAGTAAAAGAGGTTAAACTAATATAATCTTTCATGTTTAACCCCAGATAATCTCTGAAACTAAGAGGGTTGTATGATTTGCCTTCAAAATTAAAGTCTCCAGGCGATTTGCCAAGATATGCATCTAAGGTGCCAGCAACTGAGTTTATCCAATTTGGGCTTACAACACCACCTTGTGGTTTGGTATTTACTGCATCCACAGTTGCTTTTAAAACAGCATGCATTTCACTATGGTTGTGTTTATCTGAACCATCATTTAATCCAGTGTAAAATTGCTCTGGCATAACACCATAGTTTGCTATAACAAAAGGAATGTCATGAAATGCACCTCCGGGGCCAAAGTTAAAAAGACCATCCATTCTTATATAGTTTTTCGCTTTTTCTAAATATGCCCCTCTAACAATAAACATTTCAGAAAGATTCATTTTGGGCTTACCCATTCTTATTAATTCTGTTTCAAAAAAAGAAAGAGAAGAATAGCTCCAACAAGTTGCTGTTCTGCACTGATCTTGCACTGGGGTAAATGGCAAGTTTGATATTTCAGTAAAATAATATCCGCCACCTTTTTTATTTTTGATGGTATCTCTTGGCAAATCGCCAAATATGGGTATTGAAATAATGCCTAGAAATAAGAAAAGGTATATTTTTTTCATGTTTATAATTTGATTATTTTAGTGCTAATAATTTGACCCTGATGTTTGAGGTGAATAAAATAAACCCCTTTTTCTAAAGATGCCATAGAGATAGAATTCTGTTGAAATTCAGAAAAATCCATTACAATCTTTCCAGCAATATCTGTAATAAATACATGTGATATGGTTAATTGATAGGGGTTTTCTATATGAAAAATATCTTCTACTGGATTTGGATAAACCTTTAACCCTAGTGAAGATATATTGGATATCTTTAACCAATCTTGAAGGTTTACAATAATGTTTGTATCATTGCAATCATTACTGGCTTTTAACTTCACAGTATAATTGCCAGGTGATGGAAATGTTAAAAAGAGGGTATCTGCGTTTTCTATTGAATCATTACCATAAAACCATTTTTTAGTATAATTTGATCCATTTGTTGCATAGAATCGAAAGATATTATTGCCAAAATTAGAAAAAGAAACGCCTGCTTGTATTTTGGCATCATTGGCTACTTTAATATAATTGGGCTTATTAATTATCTGAGGCCCTGTAACAGTTGTTATCGTTAGGCTTATATCTTTATTGCCTCCTGTTGTATATCGCACTGTATGCGGCCCAATACCAACAGCAGTTAATGGTGTGCTGCCCAAACCAAAACTCCAAAGCCAAGTAAGTGGTCCACCTTTAGTACTATCAGAAAATATAATGTCTTCTTGCAGACATACTGCTGTCTTATTTGCGCCAAAACCTACGACAGAGTTTAGCAAAGCACAATTATTATTATTTAATAAAATAAGTGGCTGCTTGGCACAAACCGTTTGCGTGCTGCGTACCAAAACAGCTTTGCCTCCGTTAATATCATCTGTGGTAATGTTTCTTTTAGTTTCATTTATTCCGATAGAATAATGCATCATGCGCGTAGGATTATTTACATGTCCTAGTTGATGCCCGTGCCCCAGCTCATGCGATGCTACGCTCACAAAATCAAACTTATTGCCACTTGCATTTGCTAATCCATAGTGCCATGCCCTTTTGTTACTAAATATAATATCCAATTCTTTTACATAAACATTGAATCCTCCACCCGTTTTGGCGCAAGATAAAAATCTGCTAAAGCAAACACCCAAAGTATTGCTAGTCAAAGTGTCTACAAAATCCCACGTAACAACATTGATATTGTCGTCTGCTATTTCATTTATTGCAGTATTGATTATAGAAATATTCCATGGAATATAAGTGTTACAACGCCAACTTTCTAAACTTCTTATAAAACCATCCTTGGCAGGTGTACTGTCAAAAAATCGTTGCGAAATAGACCAAATAAAATCATTATTTGTGCCATTATCTTGCACATGTCTTGTCAAATAAGGGGTAGAACTTATGGTAGCATTAATATGCGCATACGGTATTACTAATACTTGAGTACTTGTTCCACTTTCATTTCCATTATTGGTAACTCTTACAGTGCCAGTGCCGGCCAACCTGGGCACTTTTACAGTAATGGTATCGTTTTTCCATAAGGTATAAATTTCTGCATCTTCCCAAGTAGCTCCGCCATTGTTTGCATTTTTAAAGGCTACTTTTCCATTGCCTTGTGCAAAACCAAAATTGGCACCTACAATAGTGATAGTGCTATCTGTGCCTGCACTTATTATGCTTGGTGTTATAGAAGTAAATGTAGGATTGGCCCTAAATCCAAAATTGCCTAAATCATAAAATGGGGTGTTTAATTTTATGCATTCTTGATTTAAATGACGCTTAATACTTGGTATAAAACTATTTTTAATGTCCCCATATTGGCTGTATGCATCTGCTGCTTGAAAGGATACAGGATCATAGTTTATAAAACCCATCGTATTAAAAACAGGTAAATAATATTCCTTATTTTTTTTCCAATTTTCAAGGCAAAAAAATCCTCTCTGACCAATGAATAAACTTAGACTAGGGGAAACTACCAAAATGTCTTCACCAATTTGACCGCCTAAGGTAATGATTGATATATCTTTTTTTGGCAACTGACCTTTATAAACAGAATAGGGCTGTATCACATGTTTAGTATAAATATTTTTTTCAAACCAAAAACACTCACTACTTACTATTTCACCATCCACTATTAAGCTACTTTCAGCAAATCTGTTTTCTATTGGAACATCTAACACCAAACATTGTGCTTTTGCATCATTATTAAGCAAGCTAATGCAAACTAATAATAGAAGATTTATTTTGTAAAAATATTTCATTGTATTGCGCAAAGTTAAAAGAAAATAAAGTTAAAATCTATTAATGTTTATTTTTTTAGCAAAAAAATATCAAAAAAACATTTTTTTCATCTATTTTTTTTCGAGCTTTACAAATTTACATTATGCATTGCTATAACAAGTGTTTAGGAGTGTTTCAATCAGTCAAAAGAGTGGTAAAATATAAACAAATAGTAAAAAATATAAAAAAAATTATAAAATTATAAAAATATAAATTACCTTTGTCACTTATTATAACCAATTTTTTACAAAATAAAATGAACATTTTTATCGGCAATCTAAATTATCGTGCCACAGAAGAAGCCCTGCACGAATTATTCTCAAAACATGGACAAGTAGCATCAGTTAAAGTTATTAAAGACAAATATACAGATCGCGCAAAAGGATTTGCTTTTGTGGAAATGGATTCTGAGGCAGAAGGAAACGCAGCTATTTCAGCGCTTCATGAAACAGAGTTTATGGAGAGAAACATTATTGTTAGCGTAGGTAGAGGAAGAGAAGACTCTCCAAGACCAGAATAATTGTACTCAACCTTTTACAGAAGCATTTTTTTATGTTTCTAATTTTTTTAATCTTAAAAAAGTGCTTAATTTTGTATTAAGCATTTTTTATTTACACCAATTTTATATTTTATGAAAAAATTTTTTACCTTTTTATTTATCGCAGCTTTAGGAGCAGGAGGTTTTGCGTATTATTTTTATCAACAAAAAACGGAAAAAACAACGACCGATAAAAGTATTGCAGTATTTACGTCTAAAGATTTGCTCACCGAGTTTAATGCCAACGAAGCAGGTGCCAATAAAAAGTATGGCGACCAAACTATTACTTTAGAAGGAACAGTATTTAATACCACAGTTTCAGACAATAATATTTTAATAGAATTGGAAGGCAATGACGCATTGGAGAGTGTAATTTGCAATTTTGATATAACATCCTTGCCTATAGAAAAAATTCCTAAAATTGGTGAAAGCATAAAGATAAAAGGGAAATTTATTGCTTTTACAATTGAGCCATTGATGGAAACTAAAACTATCAGCATGGTACAATGTTTGATCATTTAATGATATGATTGGTATAAAAAACCTTAAACTAGCTGTTCTTTCAGGTATTGCCTTAATGTTTCTATTTGCTTTTTCAAACAAAAAGTCTGATAACAGTGATAAATGGCTAACCAAAACTGGCAAGATTACTTTTAAATCAACTGCAGATGAAGAAATCATTACTGCTGTAAGCAATCAAGCAGGTTTGGTATTTAGCCAAACTAGCGGCAATATTGTTGTTAGCATACCTATAAAATCATTTATTTTTGAAAAAAAATTAATGCAAACACACTTTAATGAAAACTATATGGAAAGTGGTAAGTATCCCAATGCCACATTTTCGGGAATTATTAATAAAATAGGCACTATAAATTTCGGAAAAGATACCACTTATGACGTGTCTTGCACAGGACAATTAACTATGCATGGACAAACAAAGCCATTGGTGATAAAAGGAACAATTAAAATTTCTAAAAATGCCAATGCCTTGATAAACTGTAATTTTGACGTTAAGTTAGCTGATTATAAAATAGATAGACCCAAATTAATGCTAAAGAAAATAGCTGAAAACATTAATATAACATTAGAAAGTGATTGTAGTAAATTTGCAAAAAAGTAAAGGTAATCTTTTCTTTCTACTAATGGTCTATTCAGCTCAGCTATTTGGGCAAGATAGTACTATGCTAGATTTGTTAAATAATGGTGATGATAAATCCCCCTTAGTAGAAGCGACATTCAAAACCACCCGCCTAATCAATGGACATAGTGTAGAAACGACAGATAAGGGAGTTCTTGATTTTAGAATTTCGCATCGTTTTGCCCCTGTAGACGGTGGCTTTTATAATCTTTTTGGGCTCGACCAAGCAAGTACAAGATTTGGTTTTGAATACGGGCTTCTTTCTAATCTAACGCTAGGAGTTGGTAGGTCATCCTACGAAAAAAGTTATGATGGTTTTATAAAATATAAGTTTTTAAGTCAAAGGATAAAAGGGTTTAGTCCCATAACTGCGGTGTGGATAAGCGGTATGTCTATAAATACTTTGAGATGGGCAGACCCGAATCGAAAAAATTATTTTAGTTCGCGGCTTAATTATTTTCATCAATTACTTATAGCCAAAAAAGTAAATGAGAACTTTAGTTTTCAATTTAGTCCTACACTAGTGCATAGAAATTTAGTTCAAACTAGGGACGAAGACAATGATGTATTGGCTTTGGGAATTGGTTTTAGGCATAAACTCACAAAAAGAACAAGTATTAATGCAGAATATTTTTATGCTGGTAAAGAGAGTTTGCAGCCAAGGTATAAAAATGGATTAAGCATAGGTTTTGATATAGAAACGGGTGGGCACGTCTTTCAACTTCATTTTACCAATAGCCAAGCAATGATAGAGAAAGGTTTTATAACAGAAAATACACAGAGCTGGAGCAAAGGTGGTTTTATGTTTGGCTTTAATGTAAGCCGGGTTTTTAATGTTAAGAAAAATGTTAAATAAAAGTTTTTTATTAATCATAGTTATTGCATTTTATGCTTGCAAACATGAGCCACAGCTAGTTAACAAAGGCGTAAAAACACTCGCATCTGTGCAGTGCAGCTCAGATAGTATTTATTTTTATAATGATATTGTTCCTTTATTAATTAATAATTGTGCGTTTTCAGGCTGTCATAGCACTGTATCTTTATCTAGCTATAGAGATATAATTAATATTGGTGATATTACACCTGGCGATACCACAAATAGTTATTTATATACCATAATTACTACGGGTAATTTGAATAAAAGAATGCCTCCAATACCGCGCGATCCCTTAGATTCTTTAAGTATTAGCAAGGTGGCAAAATGGATATTGCAAGGTGCAAAACCCAATAGCTGCAGTAGCTGCAATGAGGATGAATATAAATTTAATGCCCATATATTGCCTAAAATAATTACCCAATGTGGGGGATGCCATGCTACAAGCAATGCTTCGGGAGGTATTATGCTTACAAATTATTTCCAAATAGAGGCTCAAGCAAGTAGTGGCAAGTTGTTAGGTAGTTTAAACCATGCGTTTGGATTTAGTGCTATGCCGCCCAATGGAAAATTGCCTTCCTGCGAAATAAAAGTGATAGAAAAATGGATTTTAAACGGAATGAAAAATGATTAGAAAAACACTTATTTATGTGGTTTTTTTATTCGTGTTAAGCGGATGCTATTATGATTCAGAAGACGAGCTGTATCCGAGCATAGCGCCTAATAATTGCGATAGCATAATAGGCTTATATAGCACAGAAGTAAAGCCACTTTTAGACATAAAATGCAATGGATGTCATAACACGCAAAATCCATCTGCAGGAATTATTCTTGATACCTATGAAAAAGCTAAATTTACTGCTTTAAATGGTAAGTTATTCGAAGCAGTTAGGCACGAATCTGGAGTTAGCCCTATGCCTCCTGGTGCCCCAAAGCTGAGCGATTGTGATATTGCAAAAATAAAAAAGTGGAAAGATTTGGGTGCGCCTAATAATTAAGGTGCAAATTATTCAATAAATGGTGAGGAGCTATTTTTTTATTACTGTTTTATAAAATTTACCTATTAAGAATCTTACGCCTGCAGTATAGAATATTCCATCAAAATTGGTATTGCTAAACAAAGCCTTTCTCATCCCCATTCCCCCACCAACACCTAGCCAAGGGGTAAACATGTAGTAAACCTTGCCGCTAAGCTCTAAAGGGGCAATAAAAGTACCTGCTTTCCCAATAAAAACACTGTTTTCATAAGTTGTAATTGTTCCGTTGCCTAAGCCTATTTGGCCCGAATACTCAAGAAAAAAGTGCTTGTGTACCCATGTATTATAACTAAACCCAAAGCTCATATATCCAAAGCCTATGAATTGCCTAAAGGTGTCGGGTCGATTTGGGTTTAAATATACTAATCTTTCTTTTAATATATCTTTTCTTGTACCATAAAATCCAAGAAAATAAGCAAATTTTTTATGACTTATGCCTATTTTTAATCCATTTATGCCGACTAATTTTCCTTTTAAAAAAGTGGTTCTATTATCAAAACCTACCAGCAATGATTTTTTTTCGCGGGTGTGGTAATAGCGAATACTGTCTTTAAAATTATCTATAAATATTTGACCGAAACTAAAATTGGCGAGTAAAAAAGAGAAAAATAACAAACTACTTTTTAACATCTATTTTAGTAATTATTTAAATTTATTGAAAGATTAAATGTTTGTTTGATTGTGCCAAAGGGAGAGGGCTTTTCTACACTTGGCGGAATGTGCATGAATAAAGAATTTCTGCTTGTTTTATTTTCAATTGTAACATTTACCCAATTTTGCTCACCTGGCGCAATCCATACTGCATAACTGCCTAAAAATATTTGAGACAATTTGGGGTTAAAAAGCCACCTAACATGTTCTTTAAATGCAGTAAAACTTTGTTTTGGAAAAGATTTTATATCGTTTTTGCAACGTGGAGTCATGGTGTACCTAAAACTATCCATAGACCTTTTATTTGTAGTGGTGTTTAGGTATATTTTATTGTTTTGATATTGTTTTATAACAAATTTAAAACCAGATGATTGCATTAAGTTTTTTGCCAATGCATGGCTTGTATCAAAATAGCGGTGTTGGACATATTTTTGTTCAGTAATAGAAAATTCATACAAAAGTATTGCAACAGTTTTTTTTACATCTTCTTTAAAATAAATTTGTTTTTCTTGTTCGCTTAATGTTGCAACATCTGGCACATGTTTTTCAGCATATTCATTAATGTAGTGTTGCCAAAATTTATAAAACAACAAGTGAGCACTTGCAGAATTTGCAACAAAGCACAATAGAAAACAGCTTAAAATTATACCCCGTTTTATGCTACGAATATAAATAAATAATTATGATATTATGCGCTGTTTTATTATCAGATAACCTACCCTAGAATTGATCTTGATATTACTACCCTTTGCACTTCGCTTGTGCCTTCATAAATTTGAGTAATTTTAGCATCCCTCATCATTCGTTCAACGTGATATTCTTTTACATATCCATATCCTCCATGTATCTGAACTGCTTCTGTGCTTATGCGCATTGCAGCTTCACTTGCAAATAATTTTGCAATACTACTTGCCAATGCATAATCACCTCCATTATCTTTTAGCCAAGCTGCTTTTAAGCAAAGTAGCCTTGCGGCTTCTATTTCTGTAGCCATGTCGGCTAATTTAAATTGAATGGCTTGGTGATTTTTAATTTCTGTGCCAAAAGCTTTGCGTTCTTTAGCATATTTTAGAGCTAATTCGTATGCTCCACTTGCAATACCTAAGGCTTGCGCTGCTATGCCAATTCTACCACCGCCCAAAGTTTTCATAGCAAATTTAAACCCAAAACCATCTTCACCAATTCTATTTTCTTTAGGTACTTTTAAGTCTGTAAACATTATTGAGTGGGTATCTGAGCCCCTGATTCCCATTTTATCTTCTTTTTTTCCGACCACAAACCCTTCCATATCTTTAGTAACAATGAATGCATTAATACCTTTGTGTCCTTTTTCGGGGTAAGTTTGAGCAATTACTAAAAAAACACTGCCCGAATTGCCATTAGTAATCCAATTTTTTGTACCATTTAGTAAATAATAATCTCCTTTATCCTCTGCTGTTGTTCGCTGCGAGGTGGCATCGCTGCCAGCTTCTGGCTCGCTTAAACAAAAAGCGCCATGTATTTCTCCTTTTGCCAGTGGAACTAAATATTTTAATTTTTGAGCTTCTGAGCCAAAAGTTTCTATTCCCCAACAAACCAATGAATTGTTTACAGAAACAACTACACTTGCGCTTGCATCTACTTTTGATAGTTCTTCCATAGCAAGCACATAAGAAATGGTATCCATGCCGCTGCCTCCATATTTTGGATTCACCATCATTCCCAAAAAGCCTAATTCGCCCAATGCCCTTATTTGTGCCTCTGGAAATTTTTGTTCATTATCTCTTTCTATTACACCGGGTAATAACTCTGTTTGTGCAAAATTTCTTGCCGCTTCCTGCACTGCTAAATGCTCTTCTGTTAATTCAAAATTCATTGTTAAGTATATTTGTGTTTTTAAAACGCTTGGCAAAGATATTTGTTTGCCCTCAAATATGCTAAACCAATTTTTGATTTATTAAAAAAGTATAGTTACAGCAAATTTTATGGGTTAACTGGATTTGGATTATTTAACACCAATTGCTGACCTATTGTGCAATTCATGCATTTTTTTTTGCTGCAATAGAGTTGCATCAAACCAATAGCACCTTGGCTTTCCAGCGCATTGTTAATTGTAAAATAATGTTTGCTATAAGTAGCTATTATTTTATTATTTTCTGGTGGCAATGAAGAAAGTAAATCTATTGCTTGCATTTTATATGCCTCTTCTTGGGTATAATTTGAATATGCAAATAGCGTCTGGCATACAGTATTAATTAACAAAAGATATTTGCTGCTTAGGCCCAATTTGCCGTCTATTTTTTTGCTTCTTAGTTGGCCAAAATTACTGTGAGATTGCCAATATGCCGTTGCTGACACTTCAAATAGGCGTATAAGTTGGGGAATTTCTTTTAGGGTTAAGATTTTAGAAAAAAGATGTGAAGAATTGTAAATAAGCTGTCCAAACTGGGCAATTCTTAAAGTGGGATAATTTGCAGGCCTTGTTTTCATCATTTTCCAAGAAATATTTGTGCTTAATTGAAGACCATATAGTTTTTTTAATATCAAATATTGCTCATGTAACTTTTGTTGAAATGCATCTTTAGGTTTACCAATTAAAAATCCAGCTTGCCCAAAACACAGTGATAAAATAGCATCTAAATCGTCTTTATGCTTCGCCAATATGCTTAATGGAATACTTTCTGCAAGGGCAAGAAAAGGGGCATCATTAGTTTTAAACCCAAAATTTTTTGCCAATTGATGATAAAATACGGTATTCCAGTCGCCTTCCTTAGATATTAAGAGTTCCAGTATTTGTTTTGATTTTTCTGCAAACCTATCCATTGAGGCCCTGTTTAACATGCCTTGTAAAGTGATTGGCTTTACCCTATTTAGCATTTCTTGACAGGGTAAGTTTGAATGGTTATACATCAATACCCTATATGCCTCTAATTGGTTTTGAGAGATGTAGTGCTTTAGTTCTAGAACGGGTAAAATAGTTTTGTCCACTAATATAATATCTTGATTGTGTTCATAAACTACATGCAGAACCACATTTTGATAAGCAGCATCTTTTTGGTGATTATGCTTTAACCAATCTGCACTTTGCACATGAATTTCGATATTGCCTGCCCATTTTTGTCCACCTATTGCAACAATTGCTTCTTTAAAATCAGGCCCATCATAGTGATTATGAAAACCCGTTTTTATAATATCTAAGGGCAGTTGCTCCGTTGTTTTTAATTCCAGTCTACTTGTTTTTAGTACACTCCAAATAAATTGTAATAAATCTTCTTTTGGCAACATTAGAAAAAATGCAAGGTTTCTTTATTAATATTTTTGGCAGCATCTTTTGCTTTTTCTGCAAAATTTGGAAGATTGCTTGCATATATTATGCCCCGGGACGAATTAATTAACAATCCTGCCTGATTAGGTATAAAAGCTGCTTTACATACCTCTTGTGCACTGCCACCTTGTGCACCTACCCCTGGCACTAAGAAAAAATGATTAGGAAATTGATTTCTAATTTCCTGTAAAGATGACGCTTTAGTGGCGCCTGTAACAAACATAATATTGCTGTCACTGCCTAGTTTAGCTGTTTGCTCCATGCTGTGCTCATAAACTTTTTTACCATTGGCCAATAAATGGTTTTGCAAGTCATTACTGCCTTGATTGGATGTTAGTGCAAGTACAATAATCCATTTTTCTGAATAAGATAAAAAGGGCAAAATACTATCAGAACCCATGTATGGCGCAACCGTGATTGCATCAAAAGTTAAAGTATCAAAAAAAGCTTTGGCATACATTTTTGATGTGTTGCCTATGTCGCCCCTTTTTGCATCTGCTATGGTGAAAATATCTTTGGGAATAAAAGCCAAGGTTTCTGCCATCAATTGCCAGCCTATTTGCCCATATTGCTCATAAAAAGCCGTGTTGATTTTGTAGGCTACACAATGGCTTGCAGTGGCTTCTATAATTTGCTTGTTAAAGGCAATGATGCCTTTTTCTAATCCAAGTTTTTGTAAATGAGCAGGAATAGCCTCAAAATCGGTATCTAATCCAATGGTTAATACAGATTTTTTTTTGTAAATGTTTGTTATTAACTCTTGTTTTTTCATTTCCTCTTAAATTTTTTTTTACAATAATACATATTTAATTTGGAAAGGAAATTTTTGAAAATAGTTTCAATGTTAAAAGGCAAATAATTTTTTTACTGCCCAATATGGCTTAAACTATTCCGTTTTTCTGAACAAATAACGTGTAATAAAAAGACCAGTTTTTTCTACACCTGATTCTACACCTACAGACACATTGGTTAGCTCCCAACCTTGATTGCTTAACTCTGCTAATTTTGAAGTGATTGTTAGGTCATTTTGCATAATATTGCTAAAATTAATCCCTACTAAACTATAAAAATTTTCTAATTTAGTTTCTTCTAGTTTACTTCCACTCAAATCTGTGGTTATAATTCTAGAACGTCCTAAACCGCCTGGAACCACAGATTCTATAGCAGTTATTTGTTTAAAACTTACTTTTTTTTCTGCGCTTTTGCTCGTAAATGCCATTGTTGCAAAAATGGTTATGCAAACACTTACAGTTATTGCTACGATTAATGATGTTTTTTTCATATTTTTATACATTTATTATTATAATATTGTGTTACAAAATTAATACCAATATTTTAATTTTTCTTCATTAAACAATAAAATATTTTTTTTGAATAAAAGTGTTAAAAATTAAGAATATTTAAAAAAAACGAGCAGTTCCAGCACCACCCGGAACCGCTCTAGCTATTTTCTGAGGAAGGGTGAACAACCTGTATGCGAAAAAAAGCCTAGTGCAAATGTAGGGTAATATTCATTATATCTATGCATTTAATATTAAACCCAAACTGTAAATCATATATTTTTTTCGCAAAGCTGTTTTTTTTAAATGCAAACTTTTTTTAATCACTAATTATATCTTGAAGTAAAAAATCTAATACAACACCGACTACCTCTCTCGTTGACACAAACAAGGGAGAGCCAGAGGAGCCACCCTCGGTATAACCAATATTCCAATTTACCCTAATACACGATGAAAACAAAGGATTATTTCTTACTCCCTGCGAGAACTTCTTTATATCTCCAGCAGGATGATGAATGCCCACTGCAATGTCGTCATCAGGCAATGAGCTATATGCCCTTCTGTTCCATCCGCTATAGAAAGCATTGAACTGTAAAGGTACAGCTTCATGTGCTCTCATTATTGCAATATCAGGACAACCAGAGCCCGTTGAAGTTTCAAAATCAAGCACATCTGCTCCGGTAATAAGCATACGGTCATTTCCATTTGTAGAAGGATTACAAGTAATACTTTGAAAATTAAAATAAAATATAACAGTGCTAAAATCATCAATACCATCAATACTGTGATGTGCAGTAAGTATCAAAGGGTCGAAATTATTGTTTGTATTGTTTAGAAGCGCTGCAGATGAAACGCTTCTTCTTCCATTCTTCATTTTTTCAAACTTAACTACGCTTCTTATTTCATTGCACCACTCATTATACCAAGGGGCGCAAATCACATTCTCATGACATTCTAAAGCGTCCCTAAAATCATTTCTGTTCTTGTAAACATGAATAAAGCTACCTATATTAAGTATGTCAAGAGGTTGTCCCAAAGTTTTTTTCTTTCTGTTTAGTTCTAATACAATGTCGTTTTCCCAAACCCGTCCCGATACAAATACCCCATTTGCTTTATTATTCAATTTGCCAAAAGCTCCTAAAAAACCTGTAGAATCACCAGGATGGTATATATAAAGTTTTGAATCTTCCTGTAAATCAAAGTGACTAAATATTACGTTGAGGGCATAAGCCGTAGGAGAAACTATCCGTAATCGGTAAATTTCTAATTCTTCATTGCCTTCAACAATAACTGACTTTATGCTATGTTGAAAAAAGTCAAGTTCAATATCTATATCAATTGCAAAGTTTAATTTACAGTCAAAACAAGTATCAGATAGTATTAATGAATCATTGTTAATAGAAGGTAAATTAAAAACAGGAATACCCGCTGCTGGCAACTCATAAGTATAGCTTGCTGGGAAACCCGGCACTGAAACCTGTGAAAAACCTCTTAATATTATAATCATTAGAAACAGTAACAAACTCCATCTCTTATTTATATTCTTCATGGTTTTACAATATTAATTAAATGAAAAATATTTCTAATAGCATTTCCTTCCATATTATTAAACAAGATAACACCAAGGCCTTTGCTAAAATATACCCCTGACAAGTATTGTGTCCCGCTTAAATTTGTAATTACTTTGTAATACGTTTTCTTTTGCAAAATAATGCTATCATAATAATTAACCCAGTCTGCCCATTCACCATTATAATTTTCAAAAGTTACAGCCCCATCACCTGTAACATCTGTGTACATATTGATATAAAAATTGACCTGTTGTCCTCTACCTATCGAAATTTTAAAATCTCTGGATTTTTGTGCTTTGTAGTGGAGTATATATCCTTTTTCTAAAATCCCTTTTCTATTGGTATTGTAAGGTTCAATTTGAGTTAGTTCTATAGTGTCAAAACTATTTGTATCCAATGTGTCTTGATAAACCCACTTGGTTCCCACCTCATAATCTACAAAGTAGGCTTTCATTTCGGGAGATATATCCAAAGTACTTGTAATTTTTGGGTCTTTATCTTTGCAAGAATTTAAAAATAAGATGCTCAAAAATGCAATGCTCAAAAATAAATTTTTCATGGCTTTATGGTTTAATGGGTAATATTTTTTGTTCAAATTCAGCTTGCTTCTTTTTCAATGCTTCAAGCTCTTTCATCAACTGAATGTTGTACAAAGTTAACTCTTCAACCTTTTGCAATAATTTTAGTTGAAGTTCACCCACATTAATTGAGCCAGTTTGTTGATAATCCGCTGCACTTTTAATGCCTGGTAAGTGCCTGTTTGCCTGTACAAAAGTATCCACCTCTTGCAAGGTCATTGGTTTGTAAACTCCTATGCTATCATAATGTGCTGCACTGTCCTTATCAAATGCTGCATGAAATACATAATCAGGGATTGGGTCTAAATGGACATCTATTTGCCTTGCAATCAATAATCCGTTTGATGTAACTCGAAATTGATTATTTGTGCCATTATTTACAGTTAAGTTACCTGTTATCAGTGTATTACCTTGCAATAATGTAGTACCTAAAACATGACAAGTTTGAGTTGGACTAGCTGTCCCTATGCCAACTCTGCCGCTATTTGTTGCAGTAAAGGCTGTTACTTGCGTGCCAAACCAATTATAGTCTGCCAAAATAAGAGGCAATAAGGGGGGATAAAACCCTCCTGAATAGGTAGGTGATATGTGTAAATAACCAGAAGGCGTGGTGGTAGAAATACCCACATCGCTGTTAGTGGTTACAGGGTTTGTGCCACTCCATTGAGCAAACAAGGAGTTACTTAAGAAGATTGAAATCACTAAGGTTGATGCGATTTTTATTTTTATTATATGTTTCATTTTGTTTTTTATTTAAATATTTTTTTTGTTTTTGCAAACGTTGCTTCGTTTTACCTCTTAGTCAGTTTGCTTTTCAAGAGGTCAAAATGTGGTCTGTCAGACAAACCTATGCTTGTCTGGGTGGGATTTTGTCTCTTGTCAGCCGTCTGTTTTTCATTGCACGTGTGGTCGTCATGGCCTTGCTTGTAACTTCCGTTTTCCGCAACCCGCAGTTAAAAACATACAAGCCAAGGCAATTATGCCGATAAATTTTAAGGTTGTTTTCATATTTTTTTTATTTATAATACAAAATTATAAAAATAAAAATAAAAATAAAAAATTTGAAATAAATAGCTTAAATTATTGATTTTCATATATTTAATTTATTAATTTATAATGATTATAAATTAATAAAACATAAAATAAAGACAGTGTTTTTGGATATTTTAAAAAAAGATTAAGCCTACTGAGCATTTATCTCTTCGTAGCGTTAGCAAAGCGTTAGCGAAGCGTTCTACGGAGTATTAATAGAATCGAGTCTCTGATTCGCTAAACCATAAACTATTTATCTAAAAGACCAACCTATCAATATCCAAAAGACCCTTTTTGCCTAAATAATAATCTTTTGCACTTGAATAGATGTAATGTTCTGGTTCTTCAACTATCTCATTACGAACCGGGTTATTATGAATATAATGCAATCGGGTTTCTAAAATATCTGCACTATCACATAAGATAGGATGACTGGTATGTTGCCAAAATTGGTAATTTTCATTTCTTTGGCTTTCTTTAGCCGTAGACTCAAAAATCCATAACATCCAGTTTTTTCTGCTTTCTGAAGGGTTGTTTTTTATTTCTTTTATAATTTTGCCGCTTGTAAATTTTTTAAAATCTCTGATTACATCTGATAACTGATGTGGTTGTTCTACCTTAACAATTAAGTGGGTATGATTACTCATGAGGACCCAAGCATGAATTATTAAGCCTTTTTCTTTTTAGCAAAATCTTAGGCTATCTAATTTCACGATAAATATTTCTTGTAAAAACATCAACCCACTGCACAACTGTGAAGGTATGAAAATGAATTTCGTTTTGTTCTTGAATTTTAAAACCACCAATTTCCATGCTGTCAAAGATAAATAATAATTATGTATCGAGTCGGAAACTCGTTTCTATAGTTAATTGGTAGAACGCTTCGCTAATGCTGCCGATAGGGGATATAAGTTAGGTATAAATTTCGATAAAAAAATCCAACACTCCTCTTCTGCCCTCAATCCACCAATATTTTTTTATGAATAATCTGCTTGTTCACTTCTATTTCTAAAATATAAAAAGTGGACGCCAAGGCACTCACATCAAAAGTAAATAAGGTTTGATTAAAGGTGGAATATTGTTGACGCCAAACGTATTTTCCATCCATTGTGATTAAATTAACTTTTATATCGCCTGCAATTTTATTGAGACTTAAATTGATTTTATCCTTAGCTGGATTGGGGTAGATGCTTACTTTTATATTTTCTGTTTCAAATACATCAAAAAGCTCCAATGCTTTACAAAAAGTTTCAGCGCAACCGGCATCATCTATTTTTTGCAAACACAACCAAACAGGGCCAAAGTTTGGATAATTTACCTCTGCTGTATTACTTGGAAATTTAGTAAGGTTATTCGTATTTGTTCCCCACCAATTTTGGCTTCCGTCATTGCTGGTTTTGGCTTTTACCAATAGGTTTTCTTGTTTAATATCAAATATAATAGGAAAAATAGGGCGTATATCTATCCACATGGAATCTAAAGCATCTGTTGAAGAACAATTGTCTGACAATCTAAAGTAAAGCTTGGTGCTGTCGGTGTAGTATTTGGCATAAGTTGGGGAACTTTGTACCTGTTCATTCACAAAAAATTGATAGCTATTGGCTTTTCCCCCAATACCTTTAAGTAAAATAGTTTCTTGGCTGTCTCTGCATGTTCTGCGGTCAGTTATTGGCGAAATTTCTAAAGGTTTTCTAACAGTTATTTGTTTTTGGCCAGTGGCAGGTTGTGGAGTGCACCCGTCTGTAAGTTGCACAGTAATTAAGGTGTCTAAATTTCCTTTAACTGTTATGGTGGAGTTTGTGGAATTGATCCAATCAAAAGCATATGCCGCAAGCAAACCGCCTGAGGGCAAAGCGGTAAAAATAGCTTCTTCTCCAAAACAAAGGGTATCTGATCCAGAAATTTGAATACTCAAGGGTCGCCTAACCTTAACTTTAAAACTGTCGGTTCCTGACTTTATGGTGCAGTTATCCATTAATTGAACATAAAAAGTAGAATCACTATTGGCAGATACCATGCGCGAAACTGCTGTGCTTCCATCATCCCATACAAAACTAAATTTGCTTGAATCTCCTCCTGCACCTTTTACTGCTATAGTTTGCAGCTCATTGGTGCAAAAGGTATCTTTACTACTTGTAATTTCTGCTGCCAAGTCTTCTAAAACAGATACTTTAATAGAGGCAGCATCTGTGGGTGTGCTGCAACTGTCTGTAAAGGTTAAAAAGTAGGTAGTGGTGATTAAAGGGCTCACGCTAACTATCTTATTATTGGGCAAATTGTTGGACCATAAATAATTATAGGATTGCGCATTTCCTCCACTGCCCATTGCGGATATTTCTAAAGAGGTGCCTTTGCAAATAGTGGTGTCTTTTGGCAATGCTATTTTTGGCACACTTCTCACCACAATAGTTTTGGTGTTAAAAACGGTGTCGGCAGAGCAAAAATCAAATACTGCTGCGCGCCAAACCTCTGTGCTATCATGCGCTCTTGTTAAATTTTGGCTATTTACCATTTGCGTATCCAATTGCCAAAAATAAGTGTATTTTGATGGTCTGCCTCCCTGAGCAATTGCAATATTATTGGCTGTTTGCCCAAAACAGATGGTGTCTTCTCCTGATAGGTTGAGTTGCAAGGGCTCATTTACTTCCAAGATAATTATTTTGCTACTTTGTTGCAAACCGCAGCTGTTTTTGAGTTGTGCATAATAGCGCCCTCTATTTGTAATTTGCACACTATCTATATTCCAGAAAGTAGCTGTATTTTGAGCCAATAGTTTTGCTGGTAAGGAAGGTGAAGCAATGTGGTACCAGTCTGCCAAGTTATTGTTATTTCCTGCTTGGGTTATCTGAAGAATGGTATCTTGCCCAATACACATATTAATAAAAGTACTGGCGTAGCTAAAAGGCAAAACGCTATCCACCTTTAAGGTTGCCAAATCTGAAATTTCTAAGCTTTGGCAGCTGTTTCTTGCAGTTAGCCTATATTTTGAAGAATCATCCCTTATAAATACTTGATTTAGTATTAATAAATCACTGTTGCTCCCTGCAATATTTAACCATGTTGTTCCATGGTTCCGACTCACTTGCCACGCCCTTATTATGGTTCCTGTGCCAATAGTGTTGGATGCAAAAAACACCCTTGAACCGCTGCAAACATTGCTATCTCTTGGCGAAAAAGTGAACGAAGGAGCCTGTACCGCAGCATTGGTAGAAAATTCGCGTGCAATTCCGCGTGGTCCTTCTGCACCATTAGCGGCAACAGGAGATAAAGCTATCCAATAGGATAAAGTATCTGCTAAGTCCTTGATGGTAAAAAATCTATCTGTGGTGTAGGCTATAATTTTCATTTTTCCACTGTCGTGCATGTAAATAAAGTATCCCACAGCACTATCAATAGCATTCCAAGTAATGTGCAGTTGTTTGCTGCAAGAAACAGCATTTGCCACAGGCCCTGTTTGGAAAATATCAAAAACAGCATTGCTGCTGTCCACATAATTGCCCTTTCCTATCTTTATCAAAGCTTTGCCTGTAATTACATTGCTTGGGCAGTTTTGCCAATCAAAATAACCTTGACTTAGATTTACGTTGGTGGAAATAGAGGTCCAACTGCGTCCGCTATCGATACTATAGGTTAATGTTCCCGTTCCTGAAATACCATAAGCATCCCAACGTATGGTTTGCATTGTGCCTGCATTGGCTGGTGGCAACCATTTTTCTCCACCATTGGGATAAACTAGGGTTAAACTGGTATCTTGTTCTAGCCAATTTACACTAAAATGTTGGTATCCCGAAGCCACCCTTTGCCCTTTTACAGTGTAAATGTAATAACTGCTTGTGGGTGTTTCAACCGTAATTTGCTCAATGTTATTTAGGCTATCTCTTCCTTTCACTGCTGCGGCAGTGGGCACAGCTGAATTTAGCACCCATGGCTGTAAAACATTTCCTGCATCATCGGTTAGGGTTAAGTCTAAATCATTTACCAATGCTGTGCTTGCTGCCGAGGTAGATTCTAGATCGGTATAACACAACATTACTTTGAATAAATGTGGATTATCTATAAAAATAGTGTCAGAAAAAGTGCCACTTTGGTTAACTGAGTCTTGTTTAAAATTTCCTTGATCAATAATATTTGCAGCCACAAAACCATTGAGCCGGCCAAAACCATATTGGTAGTCTGGGCCGGGTCTTCCGAGCTCGTCTGCGGCATTGCAAAGCACACCTTTAATAAGGTGAGCATTTGGAACGGTATCATAAATTTCTTTATACAATTGGGTAATAAGGGCTGCTGTGCCAGATGTTCCAGGACAAGCCATGCTTGTTCCGCTATAACCACCTTGATAGGCATGATTGGGAAATGTACTATAAACATCTACACCCACAGCACATATTTCTGGTTTTAATCTTCCATCCCGCAGAGGACCATAGCTATGAAAATTGCTATTTACATCTGTAAAAGTTACTGCACCCACAGATATTGAGTTTTTACTAGCCTGAAAACCACTTGGCACGGTTCCATATCCTCCAAGGAGGCAATTGCTTCCCCTGCTGTTTCCTGACGCAAAAACATGGAGTAGGTTTGGGTATTTATTTACCAAACGGTCAAGCGCTACACTGGTATTGTCATATGTTCCGCGGATGGTGCATGGATCTCCAGTAGAACCATAAGAATAGGAATTTTGAGTAAACTCAATACCAAATTTTTTGCATGCACTGTCCATTTCTGCTGGCACATTACCAAAAAAGTCATACGAATAAAAAGTAGCTTCTGGTGCCATTCCTTTTGCTGAAGGATCTTTTATACCAGCTCCTGCCATAGTGCCTGCCACATGTGTAGCGTGTTGACCATTTCCGTTATTAAAAAAAGGGTCTATTCTGGTATGTCTAAATTGGTAGTCAATATGCGCAAATGCACCTCCGCCATCCCATTCTCCCATAACTACCCCTTTGCCTGTAAGTTGATGGTTTGTGCTAAAGTTAGTGAGCAGTGGAACCCTATGATTGGTTCTTTCTCTTAAATTATCCATTTCTAATGCAGGTGCTTCAAATTCTGCCCAAAACACAAATGGTTTACGCATTAGTTCCAAAACAGAATCTGATTTTATTTGAATAGGTATGCTTTTGTTTAACGCATCATATTGACCTGCTTTTCCATATTTTTTTATTTCTTGGGCTATTTTTTCGGTGTATTGATAAAGGTTAATACGCAGATTTAATATACTTTTTGTAGAAAGTGAATCCATTGTCATTGGTGCTAATTTCCATTCGGGCATAAAAGTATAAAGCGGATTTTTGCTTTGTAAAGCCTGTGGCAAAGAAAGGTGAATGAGAGCAACGTCTTTAGACAACCAAGAGATAATAGCTCCTTCTGGAATGTTTACTTTTTCCTTGGCAACTACTAAGCCATAGAATGTATTATCATAAACGGCTTGCTCATTGTTTTCTGCCAAAAGGCTAGTTGGTTGATTTTGAAGGTTAAATGTTCCTGTTTTTAACTCAATAACCTGAGCATAAATAATATTGCAAAAACTGAGAGAAATGAGTGATGTGAAAAGAAGTAATTTTTTATACATATTATGGACTTTGTTTTAATTAAAATGAGTACAAATATAAGACACAAAAAGTAAACAATTGTTGCATTAGACCTTAGAATATTCAAATGTTGCGCAAAACCAGTATTTAAAGGCGGTTGGATAGGGATTTTATTATAGCAAATCTGCTATTCGTAGCGCGTTGTATAAATTTTCCAATAAAAACAATCGTAAAAGAGATGTTATGTTTAGAAAAAGAAGAAAATAGGTGCAAAATTTAGGACCAACAAAGCTAACTATTCTTTAAAAAATTGGGCCTTTTAAAACAAGGTAATCTGGGTCAATTTTTTAGGATGAAATATTCCAATAATTACAAAAGGATTTTCAGTTTTTTTAAAAAGATTTAGTTGTTGTGCCTTGGCTTGTAGTTTGTCTAGTTTTTTCTTAACCCATTCTCGCGCCATTTTTTCAATTGTAAAATCCGAAATTTCTGTTGGCTTTAAAACCGAAAGCGAGGTAAATTTCGTCTTGTCTTTCGCTTGAGCAATAAGTGTCGACATATTGGTAAATACATTTTGCAGAAAGATGGCTTTGTGCTCTTTCCAACTCCTATCTTTACTTGTATCTATAATCCCAACAATTTTAAAATTAGCTTCTATGGATTTTGGTTTAAGACTTTCTAACTTAAAATCAGAGGTATTTCTTTCAAGGTCAACTGTCACCTAATCATATTTGCTGTATTGCTTGCCCTATTCTAATTTGCGAAATGGAATTGGATAAATATGTAATCTAGATTAAAAACACCTTTGCAATTTTATATATTACAATCAAAATTAAAGTTTATTGCTTAAAGCATTATTTCAGTTAATTACAGTATTTAATAACGAAGCAGAAATATAAAATTATTTACCACTACCGCTTTTTTTATAATTGAGAACCCCTTTTTTTAGAAAATCATAAAAATTATCTTGGGCCTTTTCTGTAAAATCAGAATAGGTAGGACTATTAAGTAAATTTTCTTGATTATCTATCACAATATACTGTGGCTGAGCAAGTATGCCATAAAGGCATTGCTGAATCGTTGCATTTTTTTTACCTAAGGTGGTTACTAAATCACCTGTTACTTTGCTAATAAAATATTCTTCTTTTGGCAATTGTATCACTTTATCATCCACATAAAGAGACACCACCACATATTCTTTTCGCAATATGTCTAAAATGCGAGGGTCGTTCCATACATTTTCTTCCATTTTTCTGCAATTTACACAGCCATGTCCCGTAAAATCTAAAAACAAAGGTTTGTTTAATTTTGCAGCATTGGAAAGTGCTTGGTCATAATCAAAATAGCCTTGCAAGCCATGTGGAATTTCTAATTGATTGCCATATAAAGGGGTTTCTAAAATATTGCCTTCTTTATTTTCTGTTTTTCCAAGCACAAAGTCTTGTGTGCTCATCGGTGGCAAATACCCACTTAGTCCTTTTAGCGGTGCACCCCAAAGACCAGGTATTAGGTATAAGACAAATGTAAAAGTAAGTATGGTAAATAAAAGCCGTGGGATACTAAGAAATTTTAAATCACTATCATGTGCAAATTTTATTTTCCCAAGTAAATAAATGCCCATGAGCGCAAATAAAACAATCCATATACCTAGGTATATTTCCCTGTCTAATATACCCCAATGATAGGTTTGATCTGCAATACTTAAAAATTTTAGTCCAAATGCTATTTCTACAAATCCTAAGCATACTTTTACACTATTTAGCCAGCCGCCAGATTTTGGCATTGCATTGAGCAATGATGGAAATATAGCTGCAAGTGTAAATGGGAGCGCAAATGCCAATGCAAAACCACCCATTGCAATAAGGGGTTTGATAAATTGACCATCTGCACTTTGCACCAATACAGTGGCGACTATTGGGCCAGTGCACGAAAAACTTACAACAGCAAGGGTCAATGCCATAAAAAAAATTCCTAAATATCCTCCTTTATCTGCTTTTTGATCCAATTTAGTAGTTAGCGAAGCGGGCAGCGTGAGCTCAAAAGCACCAAAAAAAGAAAAAGCAAAAAGCAAAAATATAGCAAAGAATATAATGTTTGGCAAAGCAGCTGTGGCGATGTAATTTACTGTTTCTGGACCGAATGCCACAGCAAAAATTAATCCCAGTATTTCGTATACAATGATGATAAACAAGCCAAATAAAAGGGCATTGAAAATTGCCCCACTTTTTGATTTACTTTTTTTTAAAAAATAGGTTACAGTCATGGGTATCATAGGAAAAACACATGGTGTGATTAATGCTGCCAACCCAGCAATAAAGGCAAGAAGGAAAAGCCCCCAAAGGCCTCCTTTATTAAAATCATCTAAAATTGTAGAACCTTCATAGCTTTTTTGGTGATCGCTGCAAGTACCTATATCACTTGGTGTTTTAGAAACATAAGATTTTTCGTTTAGGTAAATTGCTCCATTTGTTGGCAATATGTTTGTGTCTTGAACTTGTTTGGTTGCAGAATCTGCTATAGGCGCAGGGTTATCATCCGATTTTTCTTTTTCTTTGGGGATAATTACTTCTTTTATAATTATTGGAGCTTCAGAGCCATCTTTATTTGTAAAATTTAGTGTAAATTTTTTTTCTCTTGGCAGGCAAACTCCTATCTCATCACTGCACATTTGCACTTCTATTATACCTGAAAGTGCATCGCTGGGTTTAATTACTTTAAACTTTTGCTTTATCAAAACGGTTTTAGTAAATTTTGAAACCTCACATTCAAAAATTTCATCCATCATGCTTTTATCTCCTTCCGAATACATCTCACCCACTTTCTCAAATCCTCCAATATTTGTAATTGTTAAATTTGGGGGAAGAGGTCCTACTTCGCATTTTATATTGGTAGAATATACATAACATCCCTTTGGCACTGAGGCAGTAATGCTTACAATTATAATATCGCCTTTTGCTATAGCTGTTTTGTCGGCTGCCACACCAATTTCTAAATTAGGTAATTTTGGTTGGGCACCTACCTTAGTTACTGATATTAAAAACAATAGTCCTATAAAAATGCCTGCTGTTTCTTTTTTAAGTTTCTTAAATATATAATTATTATTGGCGCTCATTTATTAATTTTTTTTACAAAAGTACACAATATGGTGCAACAAAAAATAATAGTGGGTAAATTACATTTTCACTTTATATGCTTTCATTTAATTTTGCACCAATAAATACAGTGCTTTGGGCTAAAAAAATAATTTTATAAATCTTAAAAAAATGATATTCAATAGACTTTTAATTCTTTTTATTACACTGATTTTTTCAAAAAATAACTTTTTGTTGGCTCAAAAACAAAGTCCTATAGAGTATATTCAAAAATATAAAGAGATTGCAATGGAGCAAATGAAAAAAAATAAGATACCTGCCAGTATTATTTTGGCTCAAGGTTGCTTAGAGTCCAGCTATGGCAATAGCAGGCTTGCTGTCCAAGGGAACAATCATTTTGGAATTAAATGTAAAAAAAACTGGACTGGTGGCACTATTATAGAGGATGATGATACTATTGGTGAGTGTTTTAGGGCCTATAGAAATGCAGAAGAATCTTTTAAAGATCATGGCCTTTTTTTAACTGAAAATCAACGCTATGCTTTTTTATTTGATTATCAAACAGGTGATTACAAGGCTTGGGCAGAAGGGTTAAGAAAAGCGGGCTATGCCACTAATCCTAAGTATCCACAATTGCTTATTGGCATGATTGAAAGGTATAATTTGGCAAAATATGATAGTTTGGTATTGGGGCTAAATACTGGGTTGAGCCATTATAATGGAATTTTAGCAACAAAAATGACAACAAATACAACCTTAGAAGATATAGCCCTGCAAAATGCACGAACAGCTCAAAGGTTGAGAAAAGTGAATGACCTTGAACCCGGACAAATTATTGCACCCGGAGATATTGTGTATTTGAATAGAAAAAAACGCAAGGCAGAAGATACCTATCATACTGTTGTATCTGGAGAAAACTTATGGTCTATTTCTCAGGCCAATGGCATTAAATTAAAAAGGTTAAAAAAATTAAATCATATTTTGGCAGACGAAGAAGCATTAGCTGGCCAAGTAATTAATATGAGGTATAAAGCAGATGAAAAACCAAAAACAGATAAAAGCCAATTATTAGAAAATATAATGGCTAAAGAAAATGCCTTTAGGTATGATGGAAAAACAAAAATACATGAGGTGGCAGAAGGGGAATCTTTATACAGCATTGCAAAAAAATATAATACAAGTATAGATACCCTCAAACAGATCAATTTACTGCAAAGTAATAATTTGCAGCTTGGTCAATTGTTAAAAGTTCCTGAAAATATTTTAGAGATTGGCATACAAAATGCTGAATATCACATTGTAAAAAGTGGTGAAACTCTCTATGCCATTAGTAAAAAATACAATATTAGTGTAGATGAGATAAAATCAATGAATATGCTATCTGATAACACATTGGTGATTGGTATGAAACTAAAGATAAAGCCATAATAACCTAAGCCGCATCTAATTAGTGATTCTGAAAAATAAAACACCATAAAATTGATAACTAAAAAAAAATAAAAAATTGTTGCTCATGTTTTTATTATTTACGCAACTGCAGGTTTAAAAAGTTATTAACTACCCAATGCTCTAATTATTAGCGCATTATTTTTTTAACCATTCTTCAATATGGTATTGCTCTAAGGTGTAATAATCTACTTGTTTTTCAATTAATCCTTTATTGTAGTAGTATATAATGGGTAAATGAATACCTGCAAGCTGAATAAATGTTTCGCCATTTAGTTTACTAGAATTAATGTTTTCAATCTTGTTTTCTTTTTTGAATTTCGTGATATCTGCATCATCGCCATTAATAAAAAAATAAAATGGAATGAAAGGATTTAACTTTTTGATAATACCTAATTTTTTAGCGGCTATTTTGCAATGATTACATTCTGAACTTAGAAAGGCTAAAATGAGTTTTTTATTTCTAATATCCTCTTTCGCCTGCCCTATTTTTTCGTAGTTAGTGTTGTTATAAATGGTATCGAGATTAAGGTTGAAATTTTCAAATTTTTTATTCAAATAATTTTCAGAATAATTAAAGTCTACTGCATTTTGAGAAAAAACAAACGCAAACGATAAAGTAAATATATAAAAAGGAATATATTTGATTCTTAAACACCATTGATATTTAGATTTTATTAAAAAATAACTGATTAAAATTAAAAATAAGTTTTTTATACTACCTTGCAAAGGTGACATAGGTAATATTTCACCAAAGCAACCACAATCGCCTTTATTACCGTATAAAGCAATGGTAAATAATAAGTGCAGCGTGAAAATCGTTAAAAGTACAAAAGCAATTCTGCTCATGATTTTTAACTGATAAGAAAATAACAATAAAAAACCCAAAGCAATTTCTACCACTATAATAAAACGTGCTATAATTACAGCTGCTTTCCAACTTGCAAATCCAGTTTCTACTATAATAAATTCAAAGGGTTCAATAGGATAATACTTAGAAAGACCAGAAAAAATAAATAATATTCCCAATAAAGCACTTAAAGAGTGGATAAGTATTTTGTTATTAAACATCATGCAATTTTACATAAAAAAAACGCCTGAAATAATTTTCAGGCGTTTTTTATGCCGATTTAATATTTTATTTTAATTTGCAATCAAATTTAATACTTTGGCCATTTCCAACATCAAAAGATCTTGAAACACAAGCATCTTTTGCATTTCTTTTAGACACATCATTAAATGTGATCTTAGAAGTTTGAGAGCCAGAGGTGCATTCACATACCCTATCTTTTTTACAACTAAACAAGAAAAAAGTAGAGACAAAGGCGATAATTGATAAAGTTATATATTTTTTCATATAATGATTAATTATTTTAGTTTACATTCTTCTTTATCTACAGTGCCATTTCCATTATCACTAGTTGTGCTTACACAATTGGCTTGGCCTTGACGTTTAGTTGCATCAACTAAAGTAACTTTAAAAGTTTTCCCATCACTTGTGCATTCGCATACTCTGTCTTTTTTGCAAGCAACTAAACTTAGGGTTGCGATAGCAATAATTACTAAAACATTCATTTTTTTCATTTTTTTCATTTTTAAATTGTTAAACACAAATTAAAACAATAATGTTCAATAAACCAAATTATTATTAATAAAGTTAATTTAATTTTAGTATTATATTATAGATTTCAAAAAAAGAGTTGCCTATTCTTAAATTTTGTGGTTTTTTTGTAATGCAAATAAAATATTGTAAGTGATAGATTTAGTATTAAGTTTTTTTGTTGGTTTTGGTGCTGGTTTGGTTATAAGCCTTATGCTAGGCACTGTTTTTTTTGCTTTACTTAATGATGGCTTGCTATTTGGCTATAAAGCAGGTCTGTACATTGGTTTGGGAGTAATTATTACGGATATTATTTTTATTCTTGCTGCTTTTGCCTTTACAGAAATAACGGCCACGTTTATTAAAAGCAATACCCAAACAATTCGACTCTTGAGTGGTGGCTTAATTATTTTGTTAGGATTATTGGGATATAAAAAGTTTAAGAATAATGCAAATAATGGTGTGGCAATGCGGTTATATCCTATAAAACTGGTTTTAAAAGGGGCTTTGCTCAATGGCACTAATCCTGTAAACTTTTTTGCTTGGCTCAGCCTTCAATCATTCTTAATTACTAAGGGCACTCCTCAAGGTCATTTTTGGATTTTTTTTATAGGGTGCATATTTGCTATACTAATTACAGAAATAGGTATTGCATATTTGGCTAAAAAAGTTTTTTCGACTTTAATTAGTGATAGAAAAGATGCAATTTTAAAAAGCATATCTTTTTCTATTAATACACTTTTTGTGATTATTGGTATTACTATAATTGTTTATACATTTTTGGCAAGCCAATAAATTAAAATAGCTTAATTAGCATTCACCAAAGTGCCCACCTTGATTCCTTCAATTAGGTTTTTAAGATTCCCTATCTTGTTCATGTCAAAAACGATAATGGGCAAATTATTTTCTTGACAAAGGGTAATAGCAGTAAGATCCATAATTTTTAAATTTCTCTGATATACTTCTTTATAAGATATTTCATCGAATTTAGTGGCAGTGCTATCTTTTTCTGGATCGGCAGAAAAAACACCATCTACGCGGGTACCTTTAAGTATTACATCTGCTTCTATCTCTACTGCCCTAAGCGCTGCCGCAGTATCTGTAGTAAAATATGGATTGCCTGTGCCGGCCCCAAAAATTACTACCCTGCCTTTTTCTAGGTGCCTTATTGCCCTGCGTCTGATAAAAGGCTCTGCAATTTGTTCCATTTTTATAGCAGTAAGTAATCGGGTAAAAATATCTAGTTTTTCTAATGCACCTTGCAATGCCATTGCATTTATGACAGTAGCAAGCATGCCCATATAATCTGATTGTGCCCTATCTGCAATACCTCCTTCTACACCCTGAACTCCTCTAAAAATGTTGCCCCCACCTATAACTATTGCTACTTCTGTACCCAAAGCTACAACAGTTTTTATTTCATTGGCATATTGCTCTAGCACGTTGGCATCTATTCCATATTCTTTATTTCCTAACAGTGCTTCTCCACTTAATTTTAGTAAAATTCGTTTGTATTTAATACTGCTCATGAGAGTTCAAAAGTAATACTTTAGCCTATGTAGCTGCAATTTTTTTTGTAATTTTACATTTTATTATATTAAAAATTTTATTATATAAAAAATATTATTTCATAATGTGCTGAATAACAATAATATAAGGCATGTTTGAGCTAGTAATCAAAAAATATTATTTTTTATTTTATTGCGGCATACTACCTTAGCACAAATTTTAAAAAAAAAATTATGCAAACTAATTCCTTAATTAAGAACAGTCTTTTATTATTAATAGTTCTCATTTCAAAAATAACGCTTACCCAAAGCATAGGTAACAATCCAATATTTGATGCAATTAGCTATGCAGGAAAAAAAATGTACGGTAAAGCAGAGCAAGAGTTATTATCAATTACACTAAACGATAAAGATTATGAATTAGGAGGATATTATCTTACAGAAATATACCGCATTCAGCAAAAATACGGTGATGCAATGGCTACTGCTACTAAATTTGCCCAAAATAAAATGGGAAAAGATCGTGCTACTTTTTACAAACTTGCAGGTATTTATGGTTTTTATGATAAGAAACACAAGGAAGCTAATATTATATTAGAAGAAGGCTTAACTATCTATCCTCAAAACATGGATATATTAGATAATTATACCAAGAATCTTTTAATGGTAGGTGATGACAGTGTTGCATATAAGTATATCATACAGGGTTTAAGCATTAATCCAATGCATGACGGATTATTAGAAAATTTGGGTGAAATAAATGCAAGACAAGGCAATTTTACGCAAGCGAATATGGCGTTTTACCTAAGTTTATATGCTAAGTTTCAAATAAAACGTTTTTCGTCCAAAACAGTAAATTTGTTGAGAAAACTTGAAGGTACCTCTGTAGGAAGCTATGAACAAAAGAATTTTCCATTTAATTGGGATGGCGAAGAAACTTCTTTAAAAGATTATGAGAAAATAGAAGCAGTAAAATCTTTGAATCCTAGTTTTAGGATAAAAAATTATTTTAGCGCTACAGATGATGTTTTAAGTAATAAAATGGGATTAGATGCAAGGTATAAGTCTAGAATAGACTTAAATTGGAAATTTGCCAAACAAGGGCAAATTATGGTAGAAAGTTTAGAAAAAGAAAAAAAACCTAAACAGACAGATGCAGACTATACAATCTACCAGCATTATTTGGCTAATATTTTAATAGCTATGCATAAGGATGTTAAATATATGAAACCTTTTCAATTCTCTATTCTAGGTGTGATTAATAACGAAGAGGGCAATAAATATCATGCAAGTTCTAAAGGCTTAGCAGAAGTTAGCGCATCAAGGGTAAAAATTATTACAAAACTTAGTGAATTGGATGAGGAAATTAGAATAAAAGATAAGGCAAGTATTTATCCCTCGCAACGAAGATTTAGAGCTAACGATTTACTGTTTTTTGCCACAGGCAATTTAATAGATAATACTAATGAGCACATTAAAAGCAATAGAAACGGATTTTGGCAATTATACAATATCAATAATAATGTAGTTACAACATTAAATTATAGTGATGGTAAAAGAGAGGGAGATTATACCAATCTTAATCCCGAAGGAAAAATAATTGAACGTGGCTTGTATAGCAAGGATGTTTTGATTTCTAATACAGACTATGAAGAAAACGGGATGATAATCTCTAAATTTAATTTTGATAAAAAAGAAAATTTAGTAGATTCTAACTATACCTTTAATCCTGATGGCAGCCCTATTATGGTTTATTACTACAACAGCAACCCTAAAAAAGTTAGTTTTCAAAAGGAGTATTTTCAAAATGGCACTATCTATACTCAAGGTGAACTAATAGGTAAAGCTAAAAAAGGGCCTTATACCTATTATACCAAACATGGCGTCAAAACATTTGAAAGTACTTTTAAAGATAATCAACAAGATGGCATTACTACAGATTATTACAACAATGGAAAAATAGCGGAAACCGGAAAGTACAAGGCAGGAGATAAAGTGGGTAAATGGATAGAATATGATATGAAAGGCAATGTTACTAATGAAACCAATTATGCAAAAGGACTATTAGAAGGGCCAAGTTTAGCTTATGAAAACAGTATTTTAATAAAATCTTCTAATTTTAAGAAAGATAATTTTGATGGACTTCAAAAGTCTTTTAAAAACGGAAAAGTAGCCACAGAAGAGGTTTATAAGGCAGGGGCTTTAGTATCTTACAAGAATTTTGATGAAAACGGCAAAGTGATTTATAGTCTAGAAGATATAAATACAAAAAAAACAGTAGAACTAAAGGCAAAGTATCCTGATGGAAAATTGTATATTTCTGGAAAATTGGCTATGGGAATTTCCACAGAAGAATGGAAATATTATGATGAACAAGGCGCACTTTATAAATCTGTAATGTATGACAAAGGTTTGTATGACGGGAAAACAGTATTTTACCATAGTAATGGCCTTAAATCTGCTGAATATTACTATGATAAGGGTCGTTTGACAGGGGATTATATTGCATACCATGAAAGCGGTAAAAAAAATCAAAGCGGAAAATATAAAAATGGTGATAAAGTAGGAGAGTGGCTATATTACTTTATGAATGGTACCTTAAAGTCAAAATCGTTTTACAAAAATGACAAAATAGAAGGCTTACAGCATTGGTATACCTGTGCAGGTGGTTTGGAATATACCACATATATAAAAAAAGGGTGGAACTATTACCGAGTGAGCTACGACAGTTTAGAAAAAGCGATAGATACTTCACATTTTGTAAACCCGCTTGGTAAAATATATTATGAGTTAAATATACTCGGAGATACAATATTTAAAACAAATTTTATACATAATGAGGCTATAGGAAAAGGCTTGGGTTATGCAGGTAAAACTGTTGTTTTAGAATTAAATTATATGGCAGGAGATATTGACGGAAAACTTATTAGAAGAGATGCTTTAGGAAAATTGTTGGAAGAAAATGAATATGAAAAAGGCAATTTTGTAAGTCAAATAATGTATCATCAGCAAAATGGTGTTAAACAATATGAATGTAAATTTGAGGATAATGAAAGAAATGGTGTTTCTACATTTTATTATCCTAATGGCAATTTTCAAGTAAAATCTACCCATGCAAATGGAGCATTAAATGGATTGCAGTTTAGGTATGCTCCTGATGGCAATTTAGTGTATGTAGCAGATTACAAAGATGGAAAAATTGTTAGAATTGGGGAGTCAGAAAATGCTTTGCAACAAATAAATAAAGAAGTTCAAAAGTTTAATTTTAAAAATTTAGATGGCAGCAATAAATCTATTTTTAGCATTAGCTATGGTACATTGGATAGTAATTGGCAAATATTTTATAAATCTGGTAAACTAGCCCAAGTAAGATTTTATGAAAATAACGAAATTAATGGCTCAGACACTACTTTTTATGAAAATGGAAGTATACATGAAATAGAAAGCTATAATTTTGGGGTGCGCGATGGAAGTAATATATGCTATGACGAAAAAAACAATCTTGTCTTTAGCAAACAATATAAAAATGACATCTTGCACGGCACGGTTATACTTTTAGATAGCGCTGACAATAAACTTAAAACCTTTTACTACTATAATAATAATTTAATACACACCAAACTATGAAAAAAATACCATTAACCATTATTTTCTGTGCAATTGTTTTTTTTACCGATGCACAAATATTAGATCATGATGATTGGAAACTCTCCAAAAAAACAGCCATGGACACTTGCAATGAAGAAGATTTAAAAAACTTTGATTATCATTTTAGAAGCTATGAAGAAAATCATCAATTATTTATGAATAAAACAAAAAATGAATTAGAGTCATACATTGCAGTGCATGCATTTGTGCGAATAAGCAATATGAAAGGAATTAATGAATTTAAAAAAATTAAACAGGAAGGGCAGATTAATAAATTGCAGTATAGAATAATTAGGGCTGATGGCACAATAGCAGACCACAGCACAATTAAAAAAACGAATGATGATGATGATAGCTATAGCAACAATGGCGCTATAGAAGATTTAGACTCTAATTGTGAGCTAGAGTATATATGTGTTTCTAAAAGGTATTCCATTTCTAATGATGATTTTTTTGGAGTAGAATTTATTCAAAAATTTGTACCATTGTATAATTATGAGTACAATATTATCACTCCAGATCATCTAGAATTTAAGGCAGTGGGTTTTAACGGTTGTCCTGATGCTGTGGCTGATGAAAGCGATGATAAAAAATACCTAACAGTAAATATCAAAGAAACACCTGCTTTTTTTAAATCTGCAATAACAGCTACCAATGCCAATAGAGTTAGTTTTATCTACAAATTATATAAAAATAATTTAAGAAGTAAAACCGAAGAATTATTGAATTATTCAGCAGAAGCAAAAGCAAAATATAAATCTGTGATGACTGCTACTGATGACGAAAAAAAAATCATCAAAAACTTTATAAAAAAGAATAAATTGTTTACCAAAAAAAGTGGTTTAGACCTAATTCTAGAAATAGAAAAGTATATGAAAAAGGAGTTTAAAAGATCGTATTTTTCTGGTAATGATTTAGAAATTGCACTGAAAAATAAAAGGGGATCTAGCAATGTGATTGCAAAAATTTATGCTGCTTTTTTCACCCATTTTGATATAAAATACGAACTATGTTTTATGACTTCTAGGTTTTATGTTCCCTTTGATCAAACTTATGAAAATCTTACCTATATCGGTGAAATGTTGTTTTATTTTCCGGTGCATGAGGGTTTTATTATGCCAAATAATGTAAATAAACCTATGAATTTGTTTAACCCATCATTTAGAGAGCGCAATGCCGTATTTTTTACAGAGTTCGGGGTTAATGATTTTAAAGCAGCAAAGGCTTATATAGATTCTATACCTGGCCTACCCGCAAATAAAAACTTTGTTACTCAAAATGTAGATATCAATTTAGAAGACACAAAAAATGCCATAATAAAAATTGAGGAAAAAATAGGGGGTTACAATGCCATATCCTATCATGATTTCCTAAAAGATATTGACTATGAAGGCCGCGAAGATCTCTTTACAGGCCTGTGTAAATACCGTTTGGATGATGCTGTTTTTATTGAAGGTGATTTGGATAGTATTAAACTTGACAAGTCTGTTTTAGAAAATCCTGTAGGAGTGAGGTATTCCTTTTCATCTAAATCTGTTGTTGCAGAAAATGGCAATAAAATTGCACTAAATGTAGGTAGTTTTATTAATGATTCAAAAAAAATACAAGAAAAGCCTAAAAATATTGGCAATCCAGACGTAGATTATGGACATGTAAAGTTAAAAACTATAAGTATAGGCATTCCTGCAGGTTATAAAGTGAGCAACCTAAATAATCTAAATCTAAATAAAACATTTACCGCTGACGGATTAAAAAATGCAATGATTTTTGAAATGAGTGCCAAATTACTTGGTAATAGATTAGAACTTACTATCAAAGAATCTTTTTTTAAGGCAAATTTTAACAAAAAAGAAATTGATAATTTTCTTGAAGTTTATAATGCAGCATATTTATTAAAAGATTTGCAAGTTATTTTTGAAAAACAGTAATTAACTTTCTATACCATTATTTAACCTTATTCTAAAAGTAATGATTAATATAAATTATAGAACAAAATATACCTTGTTGATAGGCTAAAATAAGTGAAAAATATATAAAAGATGATTATCGCAATATTAATTTATAGAGATGAACATCATTAAAATCAAATACTTTTTTTTGAATCACTTGTTTTTAAATATAAAAAACACCAATTTGCCGAATTAAAAGTAGAAGAGTTTATGGTACAAAAAGAAGCTTGGGGAAGCAGGGTTGGATTAATATTAGCAATGGCAGGCAATGCTGTTGGGCTTGGTAATTTTTTAAGATTTCCAGTGCAAGCAATTAATAATGGTGGTGGTTCTTTTATCATACCCTACCTTGTTTGTTTTTTACTTATGGGGATTCCGCTTTTATGGATAGAGTGGAGTGTTGGCCGTTTTGGAGGAAAAAGTGGGCATCACAGTACCCCATTTATTTTAGATAAAATGGATAAAAGAAGAATTTGGAAATATATTGGTGTATTTGGTATATTTACGAACTTGGGTGTAGCTGCCTATTACTGCTATATAGAATCTTGGACACTTTCTTACCTTATACACTCGCTTGTTGGCTCATTTGATAATCTAACACAACTAGAGGTTGCCAATTTTTTTAAGCATTATACCAATATGGATAAATCTACTTTTGGCATCCCTTATGAGAGTGTGGTTATATATATATTATGTCTCGCACTCAATACTTATATACTCTCTAGGGGCCTAAAAGGGGTAGAAAAAGCAGCTAAAATTGGTATGCCATTGCTTATTATTTTTGGTATAATATTGGCTGTAAAAGGCTTAACACTTGGCAGCAGTGGAGCAAGTGCAGAGTTTCCCGATGCGAATGCCTTTGACGGCTTAAATTTTTTGTGGACAGTAAATTTTGATAGTATTTGGGATTTTAAAGTTTGGTTTGCAGCAGCAGGGCAAATATTTTTTACCTTATCTGTGGGTATGGGTACCATACAATGTTATGCTTCTTATGTAAAATCTAAAGATGATATTGCCCTCAATGGCCTTTCAGCCGGTTTTATGAATGAGTTTGTAGAAATAGTTTTAGGTTCATTAATTGTTATCCCTATTGCTGCCGGATACTTGGGCTTAGATTGGGTTAAAGAAAACGCAGGTTTTAGTATGGCTTTTAAAACCATGCCTTTTTTGTTCGAAAAATGGGGGCCTGTTTTGAGTAATCTTTCTGGTTTTATGTGGTTTGGGCTTCTCTTTTTTGCAGGCATTACATCATCATTAGCTATGGGCACTCCTTGGATGGGTTTTATGCAAGACGAGTATAAATGGGGGCGCAAAAAATCAGCGCTAAGTTTTGGTTTAATCATTCTTATTATTGGTTTGCCCACTGTACTTTTTTATAATTATGGTGTTTTTGATGAATATGATTATTGGGCGGGCACAGCATCGCTTGTTGTTTTTGCCATGTTAGAGGTGATATTATTTAGTTGGGTATTTGGTATTAAAAAAGGTTGGGCAGAAATTAATGAAGGCGCAGATTTAAAGGTGCCAAAGATTTATAAATATATTATTTGGTTTGTTACACCCATCATGCTCATTTTTGTATTTCTTGGTTCTTTATTCAATCCCAAAAATGGTGACTTTAAAGCTGCATTTATTAGCCTAAAAAACAATAATGGCTGGCCATTTGATGATGGTTCTATTATTTCGCAAATTAACATGACTAGCTATAAAAATGCATTGAAAAATGCCGTATCTGCAGAAGATATTGAAAAGGCAGAAAAAACAATTAATTATGTATTATTTTCTCGTTTTTTATTGATAGGCTTATTTTTAATCATATCTTTCTTGGTTTATAGAGCGTATATAAAAAATAGAAAAAAACACGATTTAAGTACAATTAATTCAGTAAAATAAAAATTATTATGCAAACAAATGCCCTTATAACAATGTTAGTTGTTCAAATAACTGTAACTTTTTTTACTATAAGATTTTTTTACACCATACTCAAAAAGCCTGATGTAAAAGGTGATAGTTATGTTGAAGATGAAATTAAAAATGACGATTAATAATATGTTACCCGTTTTATTGCAAAACCCACTGGTAACAGACAAACCTAGTAGAGATTTTTATATCTTATTTATCGCTTCAGAAATTGTAATTACTGCCATTGTTTTTATAGGAGTTTATATTATTTTTAATAATTTTTTTAAAAAGAAAGATGCAGAAGAATCTGCAAAGAAAAAATCTAATAAAAGTTTGGATTAGTTAAGGTGCAATTCTGGAATATCTATAATAAAATGGGTATATTCTCCCAAAATAGATTCAACCTGTATCTTGCCACCTAGTTTTTCAATTGCATCTTTCACAATATACATACCAATTCCCGAGCCCTGAGAATTTTTAGACGCTTTATAAAACATTGTGAAAATTTTTGGAATATTTTCTAACTCGATACCTATTCCATTATCCATAATTTTTATTTGTAAATATTGTTCTTTTATTTCAAACGAAATTTTCAAATAATTTTTGGATTTCTTTTTATCTCTATACCTAATACAGTTAGTAATTAGATTATTAAATATAATGCTCAACTTTGTTTTATCTGTTATAAAATCTCTTTGTTCAGCGATATATTCAGCGCTAAAATCCAAGGTGTCGGCTCCGTCAAAATAGAGCACATTGTCAAATACATCTTTCGCCAAACTTGCCAAATTGATGGATTTTGCAAACACTTCTAGTTTGGCATTTTTATAGTATTGTATTAAATTAAGTATAAAAGTATCTAGCTTTTCAGCACTTTTCTCTATCATTAATAGATATTTGGCACTATTTATTTGATCTTGAACACTCAGTTTTGTTAAACCTAATATGCTTAATATTGGAGCTCTCAAATCGTGCGAAGCAGAATATATAAACTTATCTAGTTCCATATTTGCCTTTTCTAGTTCTTTGTTTCTAATTTCTAATTGCTCTCTTGTTAGGTATAATTGATACGCCTCTCTGATTGAATATTCTAAGGTTTGATCCGCTGTGGGTTTTTCTATATACTTAAATACCTGCCCTCCATTGATGGCTTCAATTACTGTTTTTACATCTGTTTGTGCAGTTATTAAAATTCTTATTGGCTTAGGGTTTATTCTTAAATAATCTGTTAAAAACTCAATACCAGACTCTTCGGGCATTCTATTATCTGCCAATATAACATGAAACCAATCGTCTTTTAATATTTTTCTTGCTTCAGCTGCACTTATGGCTGTTTGTATATTAAAATCTCTTCTATAACTTGCATAAAATCCGTTCAAGTTTTCTCTTTCATCATCTATGTAAAGTACCTTTATTTGCTGTTCTTGCATCATTTTACTATCTTATTAAGTTTTTCGGCAAAGTTATTTCAATTATAGTGCCTTTATTTAACTCACTGCTAACTTCTATTTTTCCTTTGTGTAACTCATTAATTATATTATAGGTTATGGACATCCCCAAACCTGTTCCTTCGCCCACTGGCTTAGTTGTATAAAATGGTTCAAATAACTTTCTTAAGGTATCATCAGTCATTCCACATCCATTATCACTAATACTAATTTTTACGTGCTCGGGCAAATCTGTAGTTTTTATTGTAATCAATCCTGGTATAGCTGCTTGCTCTTTAATTCTATGTGTAATTGCATAAATAGAGTTATTAATCAAATTCATAAATACTTGATTTAATTTACCTGCAAAACAATCAACTGCGGGCAATAAACAAAAATCTTTAACAACCTCTATTTCGCCTTTTAAATTGCTTTTTAATAAAATTAATGTGGACTCTATACCTTCTTCTATGCTTGCAGTTTTAAAATCAGCTTCATCAAGTCTACTAAAGTTTTTCAATCCCCTTACTATCTCTGCAGTTCTTTGAGCACCCTCGTTAATCCCATTTAGCAATTCATCTATTTCTTTTCTTGCATAATCTAAGTCTAATTTTTTATACAATTCCATAAGGTTTGAAGTGTTTATGCCTGCATCGCTGCTATGCTGGATTTTAAATTCCTCTAAAAAAGTATTGATGTCTTCAATGTCTCTGTAAAGGGGTTTTACATTAGAAGATACAAAATTGATAGGGTTGTTAATCTCATGCGCCACCCCTGCTGTTAATTGACCCAAAGATGCCATTTTTTCACTCTCCACCAGCGAAACTTGTGTGTTTTTAAGGTGGCTTAATGTTTTGTTAAGCTCTTCATTTGTATTGGTTAATGCACTTGTTTTTTCTTGAACCTTTTGCTCCAAAAAGATATTCTGATTTTTTATAAATGACTCATTAGTTTCTAATGCAATTAACTTTTCTACCTGTTCTTTTTCTTTTTCTTTTTTTAATACATTTATTCTATCTGCCAATGCCAGAGATAACATCACCACCTCTATAATAGAACCTACCTGATAGCTATAAACAGTAAAATCATTATAGGGCAAGTAGCCATAATCTTTTATTACAAATATGATAGTACCAGCTAAAAAAATAACCCAGGCAACTACAAAATAAACGGCTGGTTTATACCCATTCAAATACACAACTATGGCTACAGAAAGTAGATAGAATGAACCCAAAGCCATTGTTATATTAACGATGTTAAATGCGATAAAAAACAATCCTAAAAAGTTAATAATTATAGCGCCTAAACATAGAAAACCAATAATAATTAATCCTAAACGCAGTTTTGGAGCATAGATTCTCGTTCTTAAAAAACTGTCAGAAAACAAAATAGTTACAATGCCCAAAGCACCACCAAAAAAAACAGTCGTGTATAAATTAATAATCGTATTATCATAGAATAAATATTGTTTTGCGTACCCTTGTATCACAAATTGGGTTGCAATTAGTGCCACTATATATATGCAATAGTAAAGATATACCCTGTCTTTAACAGAGAGAAATATAAACAAATTATACAAAAACATTACTAACAAAATACCAAAATATAAACCACCAAAGTATCCAATACCTTGCACTTTTTCTAAATATTCCACTTCACTATATATCATGATTGGTACATTTGTTTGAAAAGTAGACTGAATTTTTATAAGTAGCTTTATTTCTCCTTCAATATCAGAGGGTATGATATAATTTGGAAGCACATTTTTGGCATACCTGTTATTATCAAAATCAAATGTCTTACCTTGCTTATAATTAAATATGAGTTGATTTTGTTGATTGTAGCCATAAATAAAAAAAGTATCAAGCATGGGGTTTCCCATTTCTAAAAACCTAACCTTGCTTGATGGTGCTAGTTTTATATATAGCCAATTGGTACTTTCGGTTGGTCCAAAATTTGCCACCCCATCTACTCTTGACCACTTGTTATTATTTTCTAACAGCTTTTCAGGATTTTCTAGAGTGTTTTGATTATTCTTTAAATAGAAAATTTCTTGTGCATTAATAGAATTTCTAGATACAACTATAAATAAAAATAGAATAAGAAAATTATTAAATTTTGTCATCAAATTGCCCTATGTTTATTTATTAACTATTAATGGGTTGATGAGCATCTACTTGCAAATCATAAATAACCTGTACCTCACCTTTTTTGCCCAGCTCTATCCTTTCTGTATTTGGTGTTTTTCTCAACTCATTGATGATAATTATTTCTTCTGGATCTGCACTCTCTAGGGTTAGTGAGTTTTCTACAAAGACCACTGTTGCCAATAGATCTAGTTTGGGATAATAAAAAGTGCCATTATTTCCTAAAGTTCTGTCAATTAAAAAACCAAAGTTTTTCGCAACTCTAGCTGTGTATGGTGAACAAAGGGCAAAACAAGTGTCTAATCCCATCATTGGTAAAATGCAAATAGCAGAACGAATTGCATAGGTGCTGCCAATACCATAGCCCGCTACCTCTAAAGAGTTCCATAGACCACATATTTCTCCAGTGCCCTTAGGCACTTGTTTAGAAACCACTTCTAATATTTTTGGGTCAATTTCCATTGTTGCTTCTTCCACAGGCAATTGCGTTATTCCATCTGCCACATGCACTCGCGCTCCGCCATATACCTTGCTTCTATCCCCAGATTCTATTAATATTACATAAACAGCAGGATTATGTATCCAGTCATTGTTAGAGGATGTTACCTCTGTAATGCCCACATTTTCTAAAACCCGCTTATGCCCATCAACAAATTTTTGACTGGCCTCTTTGTCGTCTACCGCTCTAAATGCTCTAATGTAAATATTTTTCAAAATTTTTTAGCTGTTTAATGTTTTTTCTAAATCAAAATAATAACGCTTGGAGTTTACATTGTGTTCTAATAATATTCTCCTTGCAACACTTGCAGTTGCTGCTGCACCAATAAATACGTCCGAAGCCAATTGAGGCCATGTTCTCAATGTTTTGCCTATCTCAAATAAGGATTGCTTTCCGCGTTCGCTTACTTTTTCTAAATCTATAATTGATATCAATAGTTCCATTTTTTTTTCCTTATTATTAAAATCAAAGCCTTTAAAGTTAATGTTTTTGAGCAAACCATGAAATATTTGTGAAATATTTTTATCATAGCGCTCCACATCTATCATTCCTCTATCGCTTGTGTCCATAATTACAGGTATTTTTTCTTTAAGACAATGCATCCTTGTTTTTACCTTCATTTCTAAGCTATCACACACCTCTATCACCAAATTAGTTTGCATATTGTTGCCTATAACTTGCGTCATATTTTCTGATGTTATGCCTTTTAATTCAATTGCTATTTCAAGGTATGGGTCAATTTCAGAAATTTCTCTAGCTGTTATTACTGCTTTTGGCAATCCTACATTAAATAGCGGTGTCATTATTCTATTTAAATTAGAGCTATCTAAATCGTCAAAATCTACCAAGGTAATTTTTCCACATATTCGCTCTAATGCACATATCTGCGCCACAGCTTTGCCCACAGACATGCCGAGAACTACAATATGTTTTTGCATTAAAGTGCTTTGTTCATCAGCTGTAATTTTATACTTATTTCTAGATGTTCGCAAACAAATAAAATCATCCTCTTCTAATATTTTTACTGCCTTATTTTGCCAAGGATAATAAAAAATAGACCCATAATCTGCAGAAATAGTGTTTTCCCATCGCACCAATTCATCTGTTAATTGGGCATCGGTATGCGAAGGATACTTTACTTTAATTAAATCTTTAATTTGCGTATCTAATAAATCTAATAAATCTATTTTTACTAAGGCATTTTTTTCCCCAAATTCCTTTAAATCATTTATTTTTCCAAATTTTATGGGTTTATATTCCATTGCTCCAATAATGGTCAAATATCTAAAAATATTTATAATTTTTCAAATTTATTTTGGATATTAACAAAAAAGATTACTTTTGCTATAATAATGTCAGATAAGTTAATAAAAGTACTCTACGTTGATGATGAAGTAAACAACCTAAACTCTTTTAAGGCTACCTTTAGAAGAGATTATGATATCACTATAGCTGAGAGCGGGCCAGAGGCTATGGAGTTGTTAAAAAACGGGCTCTCTGTAGAAATTATTATTACAGATCAAAGGATGCCAAATATGACTGGTGTTGAATTTTTAGAGCATGTTATACCTTTATTTCCTCAACCAGTAAGAATTTTATTAACCGGATATACTGATATTACTGCCGTAGTAGATGCAATTAATAAGGGTCAGGTTTATCATTATTTAACCAAACCTTGGGAAGAAAATGCTTTGCGCATTGTGATAAAAAACGCCTACGAAATTTATGATTTACGCGAAAGCAACAAACTTCTTACCGAAAATTTGGCCAAAGTCAATAAGCAATTAGAGTTTTTATTACGGCAAAACCTAATTTCTTAATAATTTAATTCCAAACCTTTATAAATTATTGTTAAAGATGAATTCTCTTTAACAGAAGAGGTAACTTTACCAACAATTTGTGATTTAATATTGAATTCTTTAGACAGGGTTATTAATTTTTCAGCAGTTATTTCATCAGTATATATTTCTAATCGATGCCCCATATTAAATACTTTAAACATTTCTTTAATTGGTGTGCCACTTTCTTTTTCTATCATTTCAAATAGTGGAGGTATTGGCAATAGCTTATCCTTTATAATATGAACTGGTTTAGTAGTAAAATGCAATACTTTTGTTTGCCCTCCACCACTGCAATGAATAATGGCTTCAATTTTTGAATGGTAAAGATTGAGCATTTTTTTCATCAACGGAGCATAAGTTCGCGTTGGGGATAACACCATTTTTCCTGCATCAATGCCAGCTAAACTTGTTGGATCAAGCAGATTTTTACTACCACAGTACACTACATTGGCAGGCAAGCTATTGTCATAAGATTCAGGATATTTTTGAGCATAACTATTCTTAAAAACATCATGTCTTGCAGATGTAAGGCCGTTGCTACCCATTCCGCCATTATAAGTATCTTCATAAGAGGCTTGTCCACAGCTTTCAAAACCAACAATTACTTGTCCTGCAGCAATATTGTTTTCTATTACATCTTTTTTAGGCATCCTAGCTATTATGGTTGAGTCTACAATAATTGTTTTTACTAAATCTCCAACATCAGCTGTTTCACCTCCAGTTAAAATAATTTCTATTCCTTGATTACGCATTTTATCAATAAAAATATTTGTTCCTTTTATAATCTCAGCAATTACTTCGCCTGGTATCAAATGTTTGTTTCTGCCGATTGTGCTGCTGAGCAAAAAAGGGCCTGTTGCACCCACACAAAGTAAATCATCTATGTTCATCACTATTGCATCTTGTGCTATTCCATGCCAAACATTCAAATCGCCTGTTTCTTTCCAGTATAAATAGGCTAGAGAAGATTTTGTGCCAGCACCATCAGCATGCATTATTGTGCAATATAATTTATCGTTGGCTAAAATATCAGGAATTATTTTACAAAAAGCATTGGGATATAATCCCTTATCTAAGTGTTTTATTGCATTATGCACATCTTCTTTTTGCGAGGATACGCCCCTAATGTCATACTTATCTTTTTCTATCATTTTTTTAAGATTCGTTTTTTGCGGCATTCCACCATATATCCATTTCTGCTAAACTGAGGTTTTTTAATGCTTTGTTTTCTTTTGCAGCTTGTGTTTCTATAAATTCAAAACGCTTTTTAAACTTTTTATTTGTACTTTCTAATGCATCGTCAGGATTTATTTTTTCAAATCTAGCAAAGTTTATAAGCGAAAACATCAAATCTCCAAACTCCTCTTTTCTTTCGTTGCTTGTTTTTGCTTGCTCAAATTCTAGCAACTCCTCTTTTACCTTTGCCCACACATCTTCTTTATTATTCCAGTCAAAACCAACTTGGGCAGCTTTTTCTTGCATTCTATATGCTTTTACTATGCTTGGCAATGCTTTGGGAACTCCCTGTAATAATCCAACCTTATTATTAGGATTTTTTTCTGCCAGTTTTATCCTTTCCCAATTTTGTTTTACTGCATCTTCATCATTGGCTATTTCATCGCCATAAATGTGGGGATGCCTGCGTATTAATTTTGCTATCAAATGTTGAATAACATCGTGCATTGTAAACCATTTTTTTTCTTCTGCTAATCTAGCATAGAACACAATATGTAATAATACATCACCCAATTCTGCCTTTATTTCTTCAGGGTTTTCATTTAATATGGCTTCTGATAATTCAAATGTTTCTTCAATTGTAAGATGTCTAAGTGAACTAAAATCTTGTTTTTTATCCCAAGGACATTTCTCACGCAGTTCTGCCATCACATCTACAAGGCGCAAAAATATTTTTGATAAATCAGAATTCACCATGCAAAGATAAGACGTTTTGTTGGCTAAGTGTACTTGGTTTATACAAAAGTCTTATAATTATTTAATAAACGCAGGTATAAAAATAAAAAAGCCAAGCAATATTGCTTGGCTTTTTTATTAAATTTTTATTGATGTTATGGACGCAGTAAAGTAATTACGCCAAACAATCTTTTTTCTTCTTGATTTCCACGTTTTTCTCTGTATTTCAATGCATAATAGTAAGCTCCACTAGTAGCAGCTGGTCCTGTGTTAAACATTTTACCATTCCAATCTACTTTCTCATCATTGCTTTCAAATACTTTAGTTCCGTGCCTATTGTAAATTACAATTTCGTATTGGTCATGTCCCTCAATCGGAATATCAAATACATCATTAGTTCCATCAACACCCGGGGTAAACACATTATAAGTTTTAATAATAAACCTAAATGTATTACATACTAATTGAATAGTTGTGTCTTTACATCCATCTGGACTTGTTGCTTCAAGCACAGCATAATAGCATCCCAAACTATCGTATGTAAATTTAGGATCCTTGTCTGTGCTCATCGCAGGTTGTCCATCAGATAGTTCTCTCGCTATAGTAGAGTCCTTGTATAAGAACCACCATCTATAGCTTGTGCTATTAAATGAAGTGTTATTAAATTGCATGTCAGGGCTTTTAGTAGTGTCTACAGTAAAGTTTGCCTTGAGCGTATCTACATAAATGGTAATTGTATCTCTGTATGGGCAATGTGGTAATGCAATAGTGCCTATATATTCTGGAACCATCGTTACTCTATATACTCCAGAATTTCTATATGCATAGTTGATGAAACTATCTGGACTTGTTACAGAATCACCGCCTGTGTTGTCAATATCAAATATCCATTTATAGGATACCCAAGTAGTATCGCCTTTGTTTCTAGTTGTATTTGCAAAATTAATTACTTGACCTTTACACACAATTGTATCATCAGCTATCAAGTTAGTGCTATCTTCGGCTACTACTTCAATAATTATTTTTTGCTGTTGTCCACCAGTAGTGTCAGGATAAGTTGCTGGGCAAAATTTAGTAGTTCCCTGTATTGAGTCAAATTGTGTTAAATAAACTTCATAAAATCCAGGTTTATTATAGGCTTTAACAAATACTTTAGCAGAATCTTTAGAGCTTTCTACTTCTCCATTTCCGAAATTAAATATCCATAAAGCAGAACTACTTGGCCTAAAAGATTTATTTGCAAATCTAACACTATCTTTTACACAAATGCGCAATGTGGAAGGTTCAAAGAACGGTTTAGGTCCAGGTATTTCAAAAATTAATTTGAATGAATCCACACATCCTAGTAGTGTTTTTACAGTCAATTTTATTTCAAATATTCCATTTCTAGTATAATCATGGAAGAATCTGTCAAACCTATTTTGATTGTTTTTTCCACCAATTTGCGTTCCATCACCCCAATCTATTGTCCATTCCATGATTGAGTCACAATTTGCAAATCCTGCAATTTTGCATCCATCAGTTACAAAAGAGCTGTCTAACAATTCCACAATCGTTTTACACTGTGGACGTTTTTGATCAAAAGCAAATTTTGCAGTTACTTTCGTTACATAAATATTTTGCTTAGTGGTATCTCTGCAGCCATTAGAGTCTACTGCAAGTATTCCTAATTCAAAAACACCAGGTGATTTATAATAAATGGTAGATGCATCGCCAAGCTTTATACCACTTGTTAAGTTTTTATTAATTCTCAATTCGGGTGGTAATGGTCCAGAAAATCTATTTCTGTTGAAACCTGGCGGGTTAAATCCTAATCCTGTACCTGCATAATCGCTGCTAGTATTAAAACCAAATCCATCTCCTAAGTGCCAATCCCAGCGTGTTATCCTCTCTTTTGGAATTACAATTCTAGTATTATCTCTCCAGTAATCTGTGGCATCAGTTATTTCTCTTGGGTCTAGAGTAGACCAGTACCAATAATTGGCTAATCCCCATATTTCGCTACCCTGACATAATACAGAATCACTTAAAACAATCTCTTTTCCAAAACCTACTTTAAGTTGTTTAGAAGAAAATTGTACACAACCATCTAATCTTGTTCTTGTTACTGTTAACGGTGCCACTATACCTGCTACATCATACCTGTGTCTCCAATTTCTAATAATATTGGTATCTCTACTGCTTAATATTTTTATGCCAGATGAATCTACTTCTTCATATTCAAAAGTAATAAAGCTAGAGTATCCTGTGGTATCTATACATCTTCCACTTCCGGGAGGGCCAAAGAAATCTGCTATCTTATCATTTGGTATATCAAAATAATCAAAACCTAATTGAGTAAATATATTAATAATAAGTGGCGTTATCTCTGGTGCCAAAATAGTATTGGTTTTATAATTAGTTACTAAACTTGTTAAAAAGGTGTCAAAGAATCTCTCTGTAAATGTAACAGGCAAACCTTTTTGCTTCTGAAACACTTTTTGATTGTTAATTTGTCTCTCTATTACAAGCCACCCAATTAGTACATTTGGACTATCTAGCCATTTTTTGATTGAATCTCTAGGATAGGCCAATTTTTTGTGAAAATTAAACGAATCAAGTTTAGTGAATGTTCTTGCTACTGTCCAGCCTTTTTTCACAGAATCTTGATAAGCCGCCCATGGTGATAATCTGCCGTCTAAATCTGCCGTATCGCTTAAGTATTTTTCGATATTTGCGATTCTTTGCGAAAAGTATTGTTTCATTTTTTGTGCAGTATCATAAGATTTTTTTACCTCAGTTATTCTGTCGCCATCATCAAAAGTCCAAGAAAACAACTCTACATCAGGCTGCAAAATATCATTCATTCTAAAGTATACAGTATCGTATCTGCATATTGCCTTATCATCTTGTGCTCTTGCCAATGGTCTTTCTATTGTAAATTTAGGGTCGGCAAATTTAAAACGCAGCATTCTATGATAAAAAATAGTATCGTAGCATGGTTTTGTTGTAGTTATACCATTGCCAACAATTAAGCCAACAGTTACCCAGCCATTCTTTTTATCGGCATAATTATTTGCAGTGTATAAATATACAAACGAGGTAGGAAATTGTCCCTGAGGCACATAAGGCAATACCGGAATAGGAGGTGGAGGAGGTGAAGAACCAGGGAATAAGCCACCTATCATTGCTACCCAATTGTTTTTTCCTGATGCAGAGTCAAAATTAAACTTTAATTCATCTTGTGTGCAACCTGGCTTTGTTTGGCTAACATTAAATACTATACCATAGGGCGGTGATGGAGGAGCTAAACAACGAACACCGCTCCATCTTAATCCTTTTGCATTTGGTGGATTAAGCGCCAATGACAATGGACTTGGTAATCTATGCTCACATTCAAGAGGGTGAATAGTATCTTTATGAAATAAATCCACTTGATAGCATCTTACTACAGTATTAAAAAATAACCTTCTATAAAGTTCCTTACTTATAGAATCACCTGGCTGCACTTGATCATATTTTTCTTTTTTCACTAAGGTGTGATATCCTGGTTTGTAAAATGGCCACGGTATGGTATCTAAAGTAAGCGAATCTGCTCTTGGAACCATTGCATTGCGAATAGCATATATCCCACCTGCTGGATAAAATCCTTGTGCCAAAGAGTCTGTTCCAACAAAAGGACTCACATACCTTATTATTGCCACAGAATCACTATACCATACTTGTCTTCTAGAACATGCTTTTGTAGAATTATTAAATACGCCTATATTCATTGGTCTTATTCTGTCATAAGCCATAATTGTATCCCAATTTACATACCAATGCACTGGAATAGAATCCATAGACCATGCACAGTTTTTGCCTACATTTTTACCCCCTCTTGTATCTGTTGTACACTGAGGTGCATAAGTGTCATCAAAGTTCCATAACCGATATACATTTTCTTTAAGTCTGTTTTGCAGCAATGCTTTTGATTTTTGATTTGGTAAAAATTTATGTCCAATTTCTACACCCAAATTTATATCATAGGTGCTATCATCATTCCAAAAGTTTCTGTCATTATGATAAAAAACAGATATATTAGGAAAATGTATAGAGTCTTGTATCAAACATTGATATCTTTCATCTCTTGGTATTAAGATTCCAGCTGGTGGGTTTTCCGATATAGTTTGTGGCCCAATTATTTGAATCGTATCATAAATAGTTCTAGTGCCGCAGACATTGTGTATAAATGTAAGCGATACTTGAAAAGGTCCTAATCCTCCAAATGCCCTACTAGCTGTTGGATAATCTGTGTTATTGTAGTTACAACCAGAGCATATCCTATCCATTAGGTTATCACCAAAATTCCATAAAAATCCGCTTAAAGTAGCTCTTGGAGGTCCGTCTCTTAGTTCAAACTCTATTTCTGGATCACTTATACAAGTAGAATCTTTTGAAGCAAAAATACGTGGTTTGATGATGAAGTTGGTAGCAGAAGCATTATAAATAAAAGTGTCTTTACAACCTGTAAAGGTTTCTACATACAATTTTGTTGTAAAGTTTCCATTATTTGGTCCTTGAATTTTGTACCAATGTTTTAAGGTATCGGTTCCTGCCGCCCAACTTGTAGAGTCCACAGTGCCATCACCAAAAAACCAAATAAATCTTTTAACATCAGATTGTTGGACAAAAGATTTGTTGACAAACTTAGCTAAAACAGAGTCACAACCTCTAGGTCTGTTTCCCCAAAAATCTAATCCAATATTTGCTAAAACTTCGGCAACATCAGTGAAAGTTTTCTTCTCAATACAGCCATTACAATCTGTAATTTCTACAGTTAGGCTATATTTAGTTGTTTGTTGAGCGTTGATGGTAAAAGTTTTGCAAATTGTTCTAGGAAAAGTAGGGTTATTAATTTCGTCTCCTGTTCCATCACTCCATACATATTTGATTTTACATATACCGCCTGCCTTACTATAGCTGCTATCTCTAAAACAGAATTTATTACCTATAAAACATTGAACTACTTGTTTTTCTAGCGCAAGCACAACCACGGGTTTAGGATTAACTGTAATGGATACAGAAGCGGTTTGTGGCACACCATTTTTTGTTACGGTAAGGGTTACAGTAAATGTACCTGCTGTAGGATAACTAAAAGTTGGATTTTCTTGTGTAGATGCGCTGCTGCCAGCATCGCCAAAACTCCATGCATAAGTTCCACCAGGGTTGTTTGCAAAAAATGTAATGGTAGTTCCTTCACAAGGATCACCACTGTAGGTAATTACTACTTGCGCAGATAATTTGACACTCGACATTACAAAAAATGTAAGTATCAATAATTTATAAATGTATTTTTTCATCATATTAAGGGTTTTTTCTTGATTAATCAACAGTTTACAAACATAGGGGGTTTTTATTATATTTTTCATTCTTTTTTTAATGTTAGTTTAATTATTTTATTTTGAATATCACCATTTTTGGTTAATTGGTAGCTAAATCTCAGGAAATACAGGCCATCAATGGCTATATTTTGAGTTATCATATTTTTCCCTTCCCAATTATTTTTTGGGTCATTGGTGGTATAAACAAGGTTGTTTTTGATATCAAATATGCTTAAATTATAATAAAATACGTTTGCAATTTCAAAATCATAGTAATCATTTTTGCCATCTTCATTGGGTGTTATAATATTTTGATTGCTAAAATGAACCCTTGGGGCTTCTGTTTGATCTTCCGCATAAAAACTGTCTATACAACCATTTATATCTGTGGTTACCAAATAGGGCATTTCTCTATAAAGTTTGTTATCTATAATTAACTTCATGTCTGTGCCAATAATGTTCCCATCTGCTGTCCAAAACATGTTTTTATAGCCGCTAATTGTTGCTTTTAGCACTGTGGTTTCTTCTGTAAATGATGTTTTTTGTACTTTTGCGGCAACACCATTAACAACTATTTTTTCACGCGCAATAATCTTGTTTTGGTAGCGGGCTTTAATGTCATAGATTCCTTCTTTTTCTATTAAATAGCGCAATTGATTGTCAGATTGTATCAGCTCATCATTAATACTCCAATAAACAATTTCTTGGTTAAAATTGGCTAAGTTTAACGTGATATATTGATGAACGCAAGCTTTTCCAATAATTATAATTTCGTATTGCTTGCTTCCCTCAGCATCTTTTGAAGGATAAGTGGGGTTTAAATTTTTACCAGATTTATAATCGTTTTCCTCAAAAGGGCTTTCATTGTCAGGCATATTGATATTTGGTAATCCAAAATGCTTAATTTTTTTTGCTTCTTTGCTATGGTATTCTTCCAGATTATTTTGCTTGATATTATCTAGAGTTTGTATATTTTTTTGTTCAATATTATTTGCTATTGGGTTCAAACCCTCATTGGTTATAATATTTTTTGAGGAATTAGTTTTTTCTAAATCATTGTTTTTTTCGGAAATTTGATTGTATAATACAAGGCCGCCTGCCGCAATTGTTGCAGATATCAAAGTAATAATGGTTTTTTTGATAAGAATAGATTTAGCCACCCCTTTCGATATACTAGTGTCAATTTTTTGAAATAATCCTGAAGGTGCATCTACACTGTGATTGTGCAATGCATCTTTGAAAAGGGTATCAAATTGCGATATATTATCTTTATTCTCCAATTTTTTTTATCATTTGTTGTAAGGCCGCTCTGGCTTTAAAAAGTTGTGTTTTTGAGGTGCTTTCTGAAATATTTAATGTTTTGGCAATTTCTTGATGTGCAAATCCCTCTATCGCAAACATATTAAACACTGTTCTGTAACCTAATGGCAGTTTACTCACTAATTGCAATAAATCATCTGCTTTTAGTTTATGTAAAATAGAGATATCTCCACTATCTAAAACCACATTTTGAGCATCCTCTGCATATTGCCATTTTGCATTTTTTCTATAATGCTCTATAGCTGTGTTTACAAAAATTCTGCGTACCCAACCCTCTAAAGAACCTTTTGCTTCAAACTTATTTAGGTTTTTAAAAACTTTTATAAATCCCTCTTGTAATACATCTTCTGCATCCTCTCTGGTGTTGGTATATCTAAGACAAACTGCAAACATCTTATTGGCATTTATTTTGAAAAATTGTTCTTGAGCAAATTTTTTGCCTTCTTTGCATGCCGCTATTAATTCTTGCTCGCTCAAAGTGTTTTGCATTTAATTTTTTCATTTTTAACCCTATTTAAGGTTTTAATCTATCTTATAGTCGATTGCTTTTAATAGAAGGTTGCCTGAAAAATATATTTTTTTACGGTTTTCTTAAATCATAAGATTGATTCAACATTTTCCAAGCCAATTCTGCATAATAACCTACTGCTTCTATGCTTTCTATAATATCAGTTTTATCTAAATTTTCTGTTACTCTTCTAAAAACTGCTAGCACCATTTCTTCTTCTTTATTAATAACGAAAGATGCATATTGGGTCATTTGGTTCATTTGCAATAGGTCTTCATAAAAATAAGGCCGCCTGTCTGCTGATGGTAACTTGCTTATTGGAGCAGCTATCTGAAAATTAAATGTATTGGCAGCATCAGGATAATACATCCATTCATTTAAGTTTTGTTCTTTCCATACATCTATGTATATTTCTGTATCAGATCTAAAAACTAACCACTGCCCAGCTTCTGCACACCTTGCCTCATCAGGATTTAGGCCTAAGTGTTTCAAAGATTCTTCTATTAATAAATAATATTTATCTATATCCATTAAAATAATGGGGCAATATTAGGGAAGTATTTGTAAATTTGCACCCTATATAATTAAAAAATAAAAAAATGAGCGTATTGGTAAACAGTCATTCAAAAATATTAGTGCAGGGATTTACAGGCACAGAGGGCACTTTTCATGCTACACAAATGATAGATTATGGAACAAATGTGGTTGGTGGTGTTACACCAGGAAAAGGTGGGCAGCTTCATTTAGAAAGACCAGTTTTTAATACTGTAACAGAAGGTATTGAAAAAACGGGTGCTGATGTTTCAATAATTTTTGTGCCTCCTGCATTTGCAGCAGATGCCATTATGGAAGCAGCAGATGCTGGTATCAAAGTAATTGTATGCATCACAGAAGGAATACCTACATCAGATATGATAAATGTAAATAATTATATCAGCCAAAAAGATTGCACCTTAATAGGGCCAAATTGTCCAGGAGTAATTACAGCAGGAGAAGCAAAGGTAGGTATTATGCCGGGTTTTATTTTTACCAAAGGCAGAATTGGTATAGTATCTAAATCGGGCACACTAACTTATGAAGCAGCAGATCAGGTGGTAAAAGCAGGTTTAGGAATTAGCACTGCCATTGGTATAGGTGGCGATCCTATAATTGGAACATCAACAAAAGATGCTGTTGCAATGCTGATGGATGATGACGAAACAGACGGTATTATAATGATTGGAGAAATAGGCGGGGGTATGGAAGCGGAGGCAGCAAAGTGGCTTAAAGACAACATGCGCAAACCGGTGGTTGGTTTTATTGCTGGTCAAACAGCGCCTGCAGGCAGAAGAATGGGTCATGCTGGTGCTATTGTTGGAGGCACAGAAGATACTGCAGCAGCAAAAATGAAAATAATGTCAGAATGTGGAATCTATGTGGTTGCATCACCAGCAGAAATAGGCGAAAAAATGGCAGAGGTGCTAGGAGCAAAAGCTTCTAGTTAATAAATAAAAGCTGTATTTAATATATATAGCGAAACTATGACACACAAAGCAGGATTTATAGGCATTGTAGGCAAGCCAAATGTAGGCAAATCTACCTTTAGCAATTTGCTAATAGGAGAGCGGCTGAGCATAATTTCTCCAAAGGCACAAACGACACGCCACCGCATATTAGGCATAATAAACGAAGAAAATTATCAACTCATAATTTCTGATACTCCTGGTGTTATAAAACCAAATTATAAATTGCAGGAGCACATGATGAGTGTGATTGGTGATATTTTTAATGACAGTGATTTAATTCTTACTATGATAGCTGCGGATGATGCAGAGTTGCCAGACGAGATTATTGAAAAATTGGGCAAATCAAAACAAGCAAAAATATTATTGATTAATAAATGCGATTTAATAAAAGCGGCAGAAATAGAGATATTGATAGATAAGTATTTAAAAATGAACCTTTTTAAGCAAGTGTTTGCAATTTCTGCTAAAAATGGAATTAATAAATCTTTTTTGATAAGTGACTTGCTCCCATATATTCCTGAGCATCCACCTTTTTATCCCAAAGATCAACTTACAGATAGAAATGAGCGTTTTTTTGTAGAAGAGATGGTTAGAGAAGCCATTTTTTATAACTATAAGCAAGAAATACCTTATGCTACACAAGTAGAGGTAATACAGTTTAAAGAAGATACCACTATTATTAGAATTGTGGCCACCATATTTGCCGAGCGCGAATCGCAAAAAGGGATATTGATAGGGCCAAAAGGAGTTGGAATAAAGAGAATAGGAATTGCAGCGAGAAAATTGTGTGAAGAATTTTTTGGTAAACAAATCTTTTTGGATTTGCAAATTAGTGTAAAAAAAGATTGGAGAAAAAACGATCAAACCCTTAAAAGATTTGGTTATAAAAGTGAATAAATTATGGGAAGTGTAGTGGCAATTGTGGGCAGGCCAAATGTTGGTAAATCTACTATTTTTAATAGATTTGTAGGAGCTCGTAAGGCTATAGTAGATGATGAAAGTGGTGTAACAAGAGACCGCCATTATGGACAAGCAGAGTGGTTAGACAATACTTTTACTGTTATAGATACCGGTGGATATGTGCCCGATAGTGAAGATATTTTTGAAAAAGCAATCAGATCTCAAGTAAAAATAGCGATGGAAGAAGCTGATGTTTTACTTTTTGTAGTAGATGTAACTGCAGAAATAACACCATTGGATGAGGCTTTTGCTCAAATATTGAGGAGAAGCAAGAAGCCTGTTCTTTTAGTAGTAAATAAAGTAGACAATCCAGCCAGGCACGATGAAATTCATATATTTTATGCGCTAGGGCACGATAAATTATTCCCAATTAGCGGCATGACGGGTAGCGGAACGGGTGATTTATTAGATGAGGTTGTAAAACATTTTAGCCAAAAAGAAATAGAGTCTGATGACGGGCTGCCTAAGATAGCCGTGGTAGGTAGGCCAAATGTTGGTAAAAGTTCATTTATCAATGCATTGCTTAATATTGATAGAAGTATTGTTACAGATATAGCAGGCACTACAAGAGATACCATACATACCAAATACACAGCTTTTGATAAAAAATTATTGCTTATTGATACGGCAGGAATAAGGAAAAAAGCTAAGGTGCATGAGGATATCGAATTTTATTCGGTAATGAGAAGTATAAAAGCCATTGAAAATACAGATGTTTGCCTGGTTATGCTTGACGCTACATTAGGCTTGCATGCACAAGACCTTAGCTTATTCTCTCTTGCAAAAAAGAATAACAAAGGAATAGTGATTTTGGTAAACAAATGGGATTTAGTAGAAAAAGAGAATAAAACGCATAAAACCGCAGAAACAATTATAAGACAGGCAATTAAACCATTTGATGATATTCCAATAGTTTTTGTAAGCGCAGTTTCTAAGCAAAGAATTTATAAAGCAATAGAGGAGGCCCTGCATGTATATACTAACATGAAGAAACAAATAAGCACTTCTAAATTAAATGATTTTATTCTGCCAATTATTAATTCAACACCACCACCTTCAAAGAAAGGAAAATATATAAGGATAAAATTTGCCACTCAATTGCCTACTAATTCAGTATCTTTTGCTTTTTTTTGTAACCTGCCGCAATATGTGCCAGAAAGCTATGGTAGGTTTTTAGAAAATAGTTTGAGAGAGGAGTTTGATTTTAGTGGTGTACCTATTAATATATTTTTTAGACAAAAATAGTTATTATTGCAGCAAATAAATAAATTTATAAATTATGAAAAAAACAATAATCATTCTAAGTGCCTTTGCGTTAATCACATTTTCTGCCTGCAGCAGTAAGGGTAATAATGATGCCGTAGACCAATCAAATGTGAGCGATGTTATAGATAATGATACTGCTATACAAAATGAGTTGAATCAAGGAGAAGAAGAATTGAAAAAAATGATGGAAGAGGACGAGGCAAAAAAAGCTGAAGAGGCCCTAATTGATTCAGAAAATGAACCAGAAAAATAGCCTTTATTTTTTATTTTTGTTAGGTATGTTTATATCTGCTTGTAATTCTGAAAGCAATGAAAAAACAGAAGAAGAATCGGATAGGATGATTGAAAATATCCAAAAATCTGATAAAGAAAAAGCTGATTCTGTGCTAAGATATTGGCAAGATAAAACTTCCAACAAAACAAATTAGTTAAACTATGGCTGCTCCAGAGATATTAGATGAGCATTTGTTAAAAACGAAGCCAGTTTATACTCCCAAATATTGGCCATACCTCATTTATATTTTGCTCATTTTGCTGGGTTTTATTTTTAAAATATTGCATTGGCCCGGAGGCAAGAGTCTAATCGCATGTGGAATTTCATTTTCTATTGGATTGTTAATTGCCCAATTTGTTTTTTCGGTTTTTAAAAAAAAGAAAAGCATCAATATGGTTTTGGGCAGTATGGCTGCAGTTTTGATTTGGATAAGTATAAGTAAATTTGAGTTTAGCAACAATATTTATATTTTCATTTCCTATATTTCCTTTTTGTGTGTATTTATAAATTTATTGGTTTTGAACATTAGATTTCAAAAAATATGATATTAAGTTATTTAAAAAATAATTTAGCCAATTATTTTACTATGGCTAACTTAGCTTCAGGTTTTTTTGGAATTATACTTGTCATGGAGCAAGATTATGCATTTGCTTTTGCATGCATTTTTATTTCTTTACTTTTGGATTTCTTTGATGGTTTTATTGCCAGAATGACTAAAACTAGCAGCGAAATTGGAAAAGACTTAGATAGTTTGGCTGATGGAATTAGTTTTGGGGTGTTACCCGGATTAATGGCATATCAGATACTTCCAGAAAAAATATGTTATTTGGCTTTATTGATACCTTTATTTAGTATTTGGCGGTTGGCTAAGTTCAATCACGACATTCGCGATAGTCATTATTTTTATGGATTACCAACTCCTGCAAATGCTTTATGCATATCTGCTATTTACTTTGATTTTGAAAAAAAGGGATACAGCCATCTAAATCCAGAATGGTTTGAGTTATTGTTTCCAGTTTATATTATTTTGTCTGCAATCCTTTTGGTAAGTAATGTTAAGCTGCTATCTAACAAAACCAATTTTAAACTGTTGGCGCATAATGTTTTTCTTCTGCTTATTCCAACGATAAGTATTGCTTGTGTGCTAATTTTTGGTGCAATTGGATTGTCATTTGCAGTGATATGGTACGTTTTATTTTCAATTATTTATTTAAAATTTAGCAAGTAATTTTCTTTGAATAAAGGCTTTTTTGTAAAACACAATTTTTTGCAATAATATATTATCTTTGCCCCTTCTTAATTTACTTTTAAATAATATATCATGAAATTTAAAGCACTTATAAATGTAATGCCACACGACAATCTATTAGACCCACAGGGCAAAGCTGTTGCACAAGGCTTGTTTAGTTTAAATTTAAAATCAATCGAAAATGTGCGTATTGGCAAGCATATTATATTAGAATTAGAGGCAAAAGATGAACACGAAGCTGCAGAAATTGCACGAATTGGATGTGAGAAATTATTGGTAAATGCCGTAATGGAGCGGTATGATATTCAAATACTAAAGGTTTATTAACAGTAAGTAAAAAAAATCAAAAATAAATATTAGCTTTGCGCCCCCATTTATGTTCAACAATAAAAATGGTTTTTTATGGATAAGTTAAGTAACTATGATATTGTATTTATAAAATTATCCAAAGGAAACCATTTGTTTAACTACAAATTGGATAGTTCGTTCTTTTTAAATTTTGAAAACACAATAATTACTGATTGTAACATCGATGTAGCTATTAGCCTAAATAAAGATCAACCGCATGTATTTGACATGGATTTTACAGTTAATGGCACTATTGCTGCTATATGTGACAGATGCTTAGATACTATAAACTTGCCAATTAATTACCAATTTAACCTTTTGGTAAAACAGACAGAAAAGATAAAGGAAAATGAACATGACATTACCTATATAAGTTTGGCAGACTATCAGATAAATGTAGCAAAATATATTTACGATGTCTGCCATTTGGCTGTTCCTATGAAAATACTATGTGCAGAAAGTGATAAAAAAACATGTAATACAATTGTAGAGAAAAAATTAAAAGAATTAGCTCCCAATAATAGAAGTAGTAAAACAGAAGAAGACCCTAGGTGGGATGTTTTGAAAACATTAGTAAATCCAAAAAAAGAAAACGAATAATATTTAATCAACGTATAAATTAATAATAATTATGCCACATCCTAAGAGAAAAACCTCCAAATCCCGAAGAGACAAAAGAAGAACTCATCATGGGGTAACCACTAAGCCTATGATAGCAGATCCTATTACAGGTGAATTTACACAATACCACCGTGTCAACCTAGATACAGGAATGTATAGAGGTGTCAAGGTAATGAAAGGCCGAATAGAAGATTAATATTTTCTAATTAACCATGCGTATAGGGCTAGATGCCATGGGTGGTGATTTTTCGCCATCACAATGCTTAATTGGAGCTGCAAAATTTAAAGCAGATTTTCCAAAACATCAAATTACATTATTTGGCGATAAGAATCTTATTGACCAAAAATCTTTAGAACTATCAATAGATCTGAATCTTTTTGAAATAGTAGACTGTAAAGAGCATATTGCAATGAATGAGCACGGTGCTAGGGCAGTTGCTGCAAAAAAAGAGTCTTCAATAAGTGTTGGTATGCAATACCATGCATTGGGCAAAACAGATTGTTTTATTAGTGCTGGCAATACAGGTGCAATGTTGGCTGCTTCTGTTTTTATTCTCAAAACAATCCCAGGTGTTCTAAGACCAACAATTAATTCTGTTTTGCCTCGACCAGGAGAAATTAATGGACTTATTTTAGATGTAGGGGCAAATGCAGATTGTAAACCAGAATATTTAGCTCAATTTGGACTCTTAGGAAGTATCTATGTTAAAGAAGTTTATAACATTAAGAATCCAAGGGTAGCATTATTGAATATTGGAGAAGAAAAAGGAAAGGGCAATCTTTTGGCTCAACAGGCTTATGAATTATTAGAGCAAGCACCCAATATAAATTTTGTAGGAAATATAGAAGGACGAAATTTATTTAATGATAAAATTGCAGATGTTGTGGTTTGTGATGGTTTTACTGGCAATACAGTTTTAAAAACAGCCGAGGGACTTTTTTATCAAATTGCTAAAAGTGGCATTCAAAGTGATTTTTTAGATAAGTTTAATTTCAATAATTATGGTGGTGTGCCAATATTAGGCGTTAATGGAAATGTAATTATAGGACACGGAATTTCTAAAGCTGCTACCTTTTATCAAATGATAAAGTTAGGCGAAAGTATAGTAGAGTTGGAAATTGTAAAAAAAATTAAGTCAGCTTTATAATTTTTTATTACCTTAGCAGCCTTAATAGTGGATAAAAATCAAAAAATAACAGCCGCAATCACGGGAGTGAGCAGTTACTTGCCTCCAGATATTCTTACAAATAAGGACTTAGAAAAGCTTGTAGATACTAGTGATGAGTGGATTATTTCTAGAACAGGAATAAAACAAAGACATATTTTAAAAGAAAAGGGAAAAGCCACAAGTGATATGGCTGTAGAAGCTATTAATGACCTTTTGCGTAAAAAAAATATTGATAAAAATGAAATAGAATTGGTAATTTGCTGCACGGTGACGCCCGATTTAATTTTTCCTGCTACTTCTAATATTATATGTGATAAAGCGGGGTTAAAAAATGCTTGGGGATTTGATTTGGCTGCTGCTTGCAGTGGATTTTTATTTGGATTAGAAACTGCAGCACAATTTATAGTTACGGGAAAACATAAAAAAGTATTGGTATGCGGTTTTGATAAAATGAGTGCCATTATTGACTATACCGATAGAAATACATGTATTATTTTTGGTGACGGAGGCGGAGTGGTATTATTAGAACCAAATACCGAAGGATATGGCTTAATAGACGCAATATGCAAAGTAGATGGAGCAGGAAGAGAATTTTTGCATCAAAAAGCAGGGGGTTCGCTAAAGCCACCTAGCTATGAAACTATTGATGCCAGAGAACATTTTGTTTATCAAGAAGGCAAAACGGTGTTTAAATTTGCAACAACAAATATGTCTGAAACTGCAGCAGAAATTATGCAAAGAAATAATCTTTCATCAGCTGATGTAGATTGGCTATTGGCACATCAAGCAAATAAACGCATTATAGATTACACAGCAGAAAGGATGGGATTGCCAATAGAAAAAGTATTAATGAATATTGAGAAATACGGCAATACTACTAATGGCACATTGCCTTTATTACTTTCCGATTTTGAAAAAACCTTTAAACAAGGAGACACCCTCATCTTTGCTACCTTTGGTGGAGGATTTACTTGGGGTGCGCTATACCTAAAATGGGCATATAATGCTTAAAAGATTAAACTAAATTAAACAATATAAATATTTATACAAATGGATATAAAAGAAATACAAGCCCTAATAAAATTTGTTGCTTCACAGGGAGTTGATGAAGTATGCATTGAAAGAAAAGATTTTAAACTTTCTATTAAGAAAGCTGATAAATTTGGACCAGTTAATTCTCAATTTGTTGCACAGCAACAATCAATGGCGGTTGCACAAATGCCAGTAGCTCCATTAGTTGCTATTGCTGCTGCACCCGCAGCAGTGCCTGCTGTATCTAATCTGATAGAAGTTAAGTCACCAATGATTGGTACATTTTATAGATCAGCAAGCCCAGAAAGCCCATTATTTGTTAATATAGGAGATGAGATAGTTGAAGGAAAAATAGTTTGTATTATTGAAGCTATGAAATTGTTTAATGAAATAGAATCTGAGGTTAGCGGTAGAATTGTAAAAGTATTAGTAGATAATGCTACACCGGTAGAATATGGACAACCACTCTTTTTGGTAGAACCCATTTAACCCTGCATTTTAATATAAAGTTCTAAAACATGCTTAAAAAAATATTGATAGCAAATCGTGGTGAAATAGCCATGCGAATTATACGAACCTGCAAAGAGATGGGCATAAAAACAGTGGCCGTATACTCAACCGCTGATAAAGATAGCCTTCACCTTAGATTTGCAGACGAAGCTGTATGCATAGGGCCTCCACCAAGCAAAGATTCATACTTAAAAATTTCTCATATTATCGCAGCAGCCGAAATAACGAATGCGGACGCAATACACCCTGGTTACGGATTTTTGAGTGAAAATGCTAAATTTTCGGAAATTTGTAGAGACCACAACATCAAATTTATTGGTGCCACTCCCGAACAAATTATTGGAATGGGCGATAAAGCCAATGCCAAAGCAACAATGATAAAAGCAGGTGTGCCAACAATTCCTGGATCTGAAGGCTTATTAGCCGATGTTAAACAAGGCATTTTGGTGGCCAAAAAAATTGGCTATCCAGTAATACTAAAAGCTACCGCAGGTGGTGGAGGTAAAGGTATGAGGATAATCTGGGAAGATAAAGAATTTGAATCTGCTTGGAGCAGTGCAAGACAGGAGGCAAGTGCAGCTTTTGGAAACGATGGTGTATATTTAGAAAAATACATTGAAGAACCAAGACATATAGAAATACAAATAGCAGGCGATCAATTCGGAAAAGTGTGTCATCTAAGTGAGCGTGATTGCTCTATTCAAAGAAGACACCAAAAACTTATTGAAGAATCTCCTTCGCCATTTATGACACCTGAGTTAAGGAAAAAAATGGGCGATGCGGCAAAAAAAGCTGCTGAGAGCATTGGGTATGAAGGTGTAGGAACCGTGGAATTTTTAGTGGACAAGCATCGAAATTTCTATTTTATGGAAATGAATACCAGAATTCAAGTAGAACATCCTGTAACAGAGGAAGTAATAAATTACGATTTGGTAAAAGAGCAGATATTAATTGCAGGAGGCGCCACGATATCTGGCAAAGATTATGAGCCCACAAAACATGCCATTGAATGTCGTATAAACGCAGAAGATCCTTTTAATAATTTCAGACCTTGTCCAGGAACGATTACTACTTTTCATAGTCCAGGCGGGCATGGAGTGCGAGTAGATACCCATGCTTATGCCGGTTATACAATACCTTCTAACTACGACAGTATGATAGCAAAATTAATAGTTTCGCATCAAACAAGAGAAGAAGCCATTGTAAAAATGGAGCGAGCTTTGTCAGAATTTATTATAGAAGGTGTTCAAACCACTATTCCATTGCACTTAAGAATTATGCAGCATCCAGAGTTTAGAAAAGGCAATTTTACTACAGCTTTTATGAACGATTTCGACCTTAGACCATAAACAACAAAACAATGGCAAGTAACTTTTTAGATTTCGAAAAGCCCTTAGAAGAACTCTATGAGCAACTAAATAAAGCAAAAGAGACTCATGAAAAGGGCAAAGTAAATATGCAAGATACTATAATGAGTATTGAGGATAATATTTCAATTACCCGCACATCTTTGTACCAAAGCTTAACTGGTTGGCAAAGGGTTCAAATAAGCAGGCATCCAGAGCGACCATATACCTTAGATTATATTGAGCATATTTGTAGTAATTTTGTAGAATTACATGGAGATAGAAATATAAAAGACGACCCTGCTATTGTTGGTGGATTTGCTAGAATTGATGGGCAATCTGTGATGATATTAGGTCATCAAAAAGGACGCAACACAAAGCAAAGACAACATAGAAATTTCGGAATGGCTAATCCTGAAGGATATAGAAAAGCTTTGCGTTTGATGAAATTAGCAGAAAAATTTGATGTGCCAGTAGTTACGCTGATAGATACTCCTGGAGCCTCGCCAGGATTAGAGGCTGAAGAACGTGGGCAAGGAGAGGCAATTGCAAGAAATTTGTTTGAAATGTCTGTTCTAAAAGTGCCAATAATTTGTATCGTAATTGGCGAGGGCGCAAGTGGTGGCGCATTGGGTATTGGCGTAGGCGATAAAGTTCTTATGATGGAGCATACCTGGTACAGTGTTATTTCTCCAGAATCTTGCTCTTCTATTTTATGGAGAAGTTGGGATTTTAAAGCAATTGCCGCTGAGGCATTAAAACTAACAAGTGAGAATATGCTTGCCAATAAATTGATTGATGGGGTGATTAAAGAGCCATTGGGTGGGGCACACAATGATATAGTGGCTAACTATAAAACAGTAAAAAAAGAAATTAGCAAACAACTTAAAGCTTTATTGAAAAAAGATACCCAAACACTTATCAATGAGCGAATTGCTAAATTTGGCAATATGGGAGTTTACATAGAATCATAAAATAGCATTAATAGTTATTATTTAAAAATTTTTTAATATCAGCAATCTTCAAGATTTATTTATAGCTATAGAAAAGTATTAATTGATAAATATTTATTTAGGTTTAATTTAGGTTTTAATCATACTGGAATTCCAATTATTCCAATTTTTTTGGAATAATACACAAATATTTATGAGATTACGCATTTATAATACGTAAGTTGGGTTTAGCGCATGATATAAATTTTTCCAATATTTTTCTTAAAATATTTTTCTCTGTTCTGAGCATCTGCTGCATCAAAGTCGGCTTCTTTCATCTCTTTGCCATTGGTGTCTGTAACATCTACTTTATATAAATAAACACCATTGGCCAGTTTATCGCCAAATTGGTCTGTGCCATCCCAGGTAAAATCGCTAATGTTGTTGCCTATGCGCAATTGTCCTAATTCGTTTTTTGTGATTTGGCGCACCACTTTGCCACTCAAAGTCATAATGCTTATGCGCACATCTTGCGGAAGTTCATTGCCAGTGAGTGTAAAAACAAATTTCATGCTAGTGCTAAAAGGGTTAGGATAGGGATAAAAATTTGTTACAGATTGCTCATTAATCACCCTGAAGCTAATTTCATAAAAAAGGCTTCCTGCCTCATTCTTGCTGCCATCTCTACTCTGTACTTTTAAAGTATAAGTGCCATCTTGCAAACCTGTGGGGTTAAAATCTAGTTGAGCTACATTACTGCTATTGGTGGCGGGAATAAAATTTACATTTGGGGATGTGATAGGAATATCTGTAAAACTATTGCTATTTGGATATTTAAGTGCTAAGGTAAATGTATTTGTATCATTTTGTAAAAGCAATTTGTTATTATCTTTAGATACAATATGTATTTTAGGATTTGGTGATACAATTTCATTATTGATAATATGTCTGCCATCAAATGTAATGTCTAATAAAGGATTGATGATATCTTTTTTGATAAAAAAGTTGAATATAGCAGCATTATTAATAAGCAATTGCTCTTGCTGTTCATAGTTTTCATTGTATAGTAATTCAAATTGATAGTTTCCGTTTAGTCCAACAGTGCTGTGTTTATAATCAAAAATAAAAGAACTGTCTTTAAACAGAATGGGTTGATAAATTATTCTACCACTATCAATTAAGGTTTGTTTTTCTTTATTAAAGAGTTTGTATTTGGCAGATAAATTTGGTTTAAAATTTAACTGAGAAATATTTGTAAAATTAATTTTAAATCTAAAAGAATCGCCTTCTTCTAAAGTATCTTTATGAAAAACAAAATTTTTACCTGGGTCTATAGTACCTTCTGGCACAGGTTTATAGGTAACTCTCCATTCTTGCAGTTGAGGTGCGGTATTATTAACGATATCTTCAAAATGTGCTTTTAGATAAATAAATTTATAAATATTAGGGTCTATGTCTGATATTGAAATAGGGCTTTGGGTTAATCTGGATTTAAGCAACGTGTCTTTTCCATTGTTTTTTACACCATACACATCTACAAAATACACGTCTATCGTTGGGTCTGGCTCATCCGTTTTAAACCAATGATAAACAGCGCCCCAAGAATCTACTGGGCCAATTTTTTCTGAAGTAAGCCATCCTCTGCTTCCTGCGCCATTCATAGTGCCTTTTATACCCACATATCCCGAATTAGTGGCAGGGTCATAGATTACATAATCTTCAGTAATACTGCCTTTCGTTGCTCCTTTTTGACCTACAAAAACGTAGGTAGTTAAAGCATCGGTAATACTATCTGTTTTAATACAACCCATACTATTAAATGCGGCTTTTACTGCTGGAGTCCACAAAGATGGGTTGATACTATTGTAGGAATAGCCAGTAATATAGGTGTTTAGTGGTATAGTATTAACAAGGTTGATAAATTCAATTTGTTGGCCTGCATCTGCCAAATCAAATGTGTAATAAGCTTGGTACCTTGCATTTGCCGATTGGTCTCCTGGACTGTGAGGTTCAAAAACACTACCCCAATAACATCTGGGTCTAATACCAGGTAACAAAAACCTGTCTAGAGTGTATTGATCCCATAGCATCAGCACAATGCCTTGAGCTGGGCAATCGTATTGTGGAAAACCAATTCTGTTCTGACCAACGCCAAAGTTTAAATCGCTCGATCCTAAGCCTCCTTCTTTTACCCCCTTGCCAGAAGGATTGAAGGTCATATCCACCCAAATAGGTTTTTGAAGATTTATGAATTCAAATCTTCTATTAGAGGTATCTAGCTTAATAACAGATGGTGTGCCTTGCATAAATTGCGGAAATTCTGTTTGGCACCAGCCCCTGGTATGGTTTTTAATATTTGTAAAAGACCTGTCTACAGATCCGCCACCTTGGGTTCCCCCAATATTTACATTTGCACGCCAATACCAAGCCACAGAATCTTTTCCAAAGTTAGGCAACTTTACTTTCCATTTGCATAAAAAAGCCTCGTTAATTGTTGTTTGCCTAAATGCTCCACTATTTATAGAGTCAAAACGCCAACTTGTGTCTAAATAGACATTAAATTGCTGATTTTGGGTAAATAAATCTAGCGGTTGAAATATCAGTTCCACACTATCCCCTTCTATTATCGCAAATCTTTCTGGATAAACCAATGAAATTCCATTTCTTGCTATTTGTAAATCTTTCACTACGCGGTTATTATCATACCTTTCTGATAATTCTGAAATGGTCTTAAATGGATTGATATCTATTGTAAATTTATTTACACCAGCAGTGCTTGGGTCTTTGCTATAGATAGCATAATTAAGGGTATACTCATATTGTATTGGAGGCAATTTCAATTCAAAAAATCTTTCTGTAATATTGTCTGGGTACAATCTTTTTATATGCAATAAAATGCTGTCTTTTCCATAACTGCCTAGGTTTTCTATCTTAATTCTTAAAATAAACGAGTCAGCCAAGGCAGAAACAATACTTGGTTCTAGGGTTACATGCTGCGCGGTTATTTGATATTCTGGTTTATTTGGTGCAAAAAAAGTAATTGCCGGATCGCCTTGATACAAAAGCTGTCTGCTATGAGATTGGGTTAGAAAACTTGAGGCAGATTGCGTATTTTTGATAGTGTTTTTCATTATTTCGCCTACGGACATACCATAGCTATTTTTGAAAGCTTCACTATAAAAAACAGAAATTTGCCTACTTACAGTAGATTCTTCAGCAAGGTTGGTTTGTGCCATAAATACAATTGAACCAGATTTTGCCAATTTCATCATTTGCAAACCATAAGATAGGTCACTTGCACCGGCAGTTTCATATCCAAAAGGATTGCCAGTGCTGCATCCATTAAAATAGCAAATAGGATATTTGCCAACATTGCGATATTCATCTGGTGTGCCTACATCTAAATCAAAAACAGATGCAGATCCATGACCAAGAAAGGTAATTAAGTTTTTACCATCTTTAAATGCCTGTATGGTTGAATTTCTGACATCTGGATCTATCAAAGATTTACTACTTCTACTAAAAGTAATTACTTTGCCTGCAAAAGCGCCATTTTCAACGATTGTTTTTGCATCATTAAGTGTGTTTAATATTCTGCCTGCTTGACCTGCATCTTGCCCACCGCCTAAATGCATTACCTCTTTACGCCAATAGGCATTTCCGGCAGATTCGTAACTTCTTAGTTTTTCTAAATAATTGTCTACATCTTTAGTATTTATTGCAGAAATTCTACCTGTGGGTATAGCTGGCTCCCATAAAATGCTGTGTTTTAGTCCAGAGGTAAACATATTGTCGGAACCAGGCACACCAATAGTAGGTACTACTTCTTGTTCTTGATAGTTTAAATCTCTTGCACCATCTGTTTGAAAACCTTTACCCAGCAGAGTTAAGTGTTTTGGCCAAAATGTATCAGATTTTTCAAGCATAAAATCAGCATAGTTTCTAATACTCAGTGGATGCCTATAGCCATAAGAAAAACTATTGTATAAATCTTCTACATAAACTAAAACTGGAGTAAATCCATTGCTTCTATAAATTGCATATTTTTCTGCACTTGCTGTTAGTTTTTTACCTGAAACTAATACATAATTGTATTTATTAACGTGGGTATTAAAGTCAATAAGAGCGCTGCGCTCTAATTTATTGATAAAAATCACATCGTTTTCATCGCATATAAAAAAAGTGTCGTAAGAATTATTCTGCGGTGTCATAAAACTGCATTCGCTTAAAGGATTTACCGATGCAGTTATTTTTGCTGGTTTATTTAGGCAATATACGATTGGCGAATTATATCCTGTTTTGTAGTTTGTCCATGAAACATGCCTTGGGGCAAAAAATTCTGGCTCAAGAATAAATTTTTTAGCGCTGGTATTATTTAAATTAAATGTTGCTGGATAAATAAGCTCAGCATGCGAAAAACGAGCGTGTTGTGTCGGGTAATTTGAGTTTTGTATTACTTGAAAAGATAAATCTAGTCCAGTATCTAATTCGCTTAAATTGAGGCTAATTTTTCTATTAATTACAGCAAATCCTTCAAAAGTAGTGTCAAATTTTTCTTGTAAAAGATCTATTCTTTTACCCATCAATACTTTCATTCTATGGTCTGGATTGCTTTGGCGCCAATTATTATTACCCATAAAACAAAATTCTAGGGTTGGGTTAAAACCTGTGTTTTCTAAGAAATTTGAACTTAGGTGCACAATTTTTTTATTGGCCAATACACTCCCATAACCAAAAAATTCGCTTCTGTATCCTTCGCCATTGGTGTATTCGCTTTGATGCATATCTGTGGCGCTTAGTGCGTATGGCACTCCATAATGATAATTCGTATTTTCAAATGCAAAAGAACTGGCCACATGATACCTGTATTTAGGCCCAGACAAGACTGTGTTATTATAAATTAAAGATCGCAAACCATTTCTGCCGCTTGTATCAGGCAAAAATGTAACAAAATATACTCCTGTATCTCCATAGAGGCTGTACTTATCATGTAGCTGATCAATTATACCATTTGGATATAATTTAGTGTCTAATTTTCCATCATTTGGTGTTGCATAAAATTCTACAAAATCATTGATATTAAAAGCCCCATCTGCCTCTCCTTCTACAAATATTGGTAATTCAATACCAAGATGAAAAACCTGAATTTTGTTTGGTTTTAGTGCACTAAGTTGTATACCTGCTTGGGTAACTGCTGTGGTAAGGGAAAAATAATCAATTCTGTGAATGCCTTCTTTTGCTACTTTAAATTTAAAATATGTTTGGTTAGGCTTTATCCACTCATTTGCAAAACGCTGCGCATAGTTTTCAACTTGTATAAATATTAATAAAGAAAAGACAATTAACTTTAAAAAAGAACGCTTTTTTACTTTAACAAATAAGTTCATATTTTTAGCTTAATTTGCAAAAATAAACAATTGTTGTAATATATAAAAGATAAATAATGGAAGATACAATAAAACAACTTTTTTTGTTGCCGAATTTTTTGGGAACAAAGCATCCAGAGGCTTGGCTCCCTATTTATTTTCAACATCAACTAAGCAATATTACTGGCATAATTTGTGAGTCCTATAAAAGTGCAGAACTTTTAATATCTAGGACAATTCTTGATGAAAAAGTAGAACTTTTTTTACTTAATGAGCATACACAAGCAAAAATGGGTCGCCTAGAATTAGACCAATTTATAGATAAACACGCTTACATAGGTCTGCTAAGCGATGCGGGATTGCCATCTATTGCAGATCCGGGGGGTTCTGCTGTGGCTGTTGCACACAAAAAAGGTATAAAAGTTGTGCCATTGCCAGGCGCCAATAGCATGATTTTGGCCTTGGCTGCAAGTGGTTTTAATGCACAGCAATTTTCTTTTAATGGATACCTGCCTATTGATAATTCAAAACTAAATTTGGAGTTGAAAAGCATGATAAATATTGCGAGTAAAAAAAATATTTCTCAAATATTTATGGAAACTCCATACAGAAATGTTGCATTGTTTAATCAGATTATTAGAATTGATGCTAGTAAGGAAGTGGGCTTGTGCATAGCGGTAAATATGCTTGATAAAAACGAATGGATAAAAAGCATCACGCTTGCAGAATGGCTTATTTTTAGTAAACAAAACGATATGGATATGTTACTAAAAAAACAACCTGCCGTTTTTGTGTTAGGTAATTTTATAGCCTAGTTTTGGTAAAATTAATTGCCAAATTTTGAATAAATATTTTGAATAGATCAAAATAGAATTGCTAAAATAACCATTTTGTTTTAGGGAACTCAGTATTTCTTTGTTTAAAACACGCGTTGTTTTAATACCAAATGCACTTGCACCGCCATGAAGCATTTTTACACTAAAATAAGTTAATGCTGAAAATTGAAACCCTTTCAAATTAAATAAGCGAAGCATTAAATCAAAATCACCAGCAATTTTAAAAGATTCATTAAATCCTCCAATTTTTTTCATTAATGTTAGTTTACAAATAAATCCTGGATGGGGAGGCTGATGACCAAATCGGAACATCCAAGCCCTAAAGCTAATTGTGCCATAGATTCGGAATGGCTTATTCTTTTTAAAGATAAATACCCCGGTAAGTAAAGCATCAATTTTTTTATTTTCTAAAAAAGGAATAAGGTCACCAATTACATTGGAGTGTAAAAAAGTATCATCTGCATTTATGAACATTACATAGTCTGCATCTGCTGCATTCATCCCCTTATTCATGGCATTATATATTCCATTATCTGGAGCAGAAATGTAGTATTGTATTTGGCTTATCTTGTCGTTAATAATAGCTTGCGTGCCATCATTGCTATTGCCATCAATAATAATATAATCAATATGTGCATAGTTTTGTTCTAAAACTGACTGCATGCAAGCTGCTATGGTATCTTTGGCATTATATACCACCGTAATTATGGCAACTTTTATAGCAGCTTTCATTTTTATCAATTATTTAACACTGGTTGCAGCCATTTTTTAATTTCTGTAATATCCATATCCCTCCTTTTGGCATAGGATAATACTTGATCATTATCTATTTTTCCTAATCCAAAATATTTGCTTTGTGGGTGTGCAAAATAGTAACCACTTACTGACGAGGCTGGAAACATGGCTAAGTTTTCTGTCAATAGAATGCTTGTATTTTCTGTAGCATTTAAAATTTTAAAGATATTGATTTTTTCTAGGTGATCAGGACAAGCAGGGTATCCGGGAGCAGGTCTTATGCCTTGATAGCGCTCGCTAATTATGCTTTCATTATCTAATTTTTCTTCAGGATCATAGCCCCAATAATTTGTTCTAATTTGCAAGTGCAATTTCTCTGCAAATGCTTCAGCAAGCCTATCTGCCAATGCTTTTAAAAGTATGCTGCTATAATCATCTTTATCTTGTTCAAAAATTTGAAGCTGTTTTTCTATTCCTATGCCTGTAGTTACGGCAAAACAGCCAATATAATCTTGTTCATTATTTTCTTTTGGAGCGATAAAGTCTACTAAGGATAAATTAGGGATGCCTTCGCCCATTTTTCTTTGCTGACGCAGGGTATGAAAAGTGGCAATGATATTTTGGGCTTCATCATACACTTCTATGTCTTCATCATTGACACTATTGGCAGCAAAAAGACCAAAAACACCATTTGCTATGAGCCATTTTTCTTTTATAATTTTTGCCAACATCTCTTTAGCGTCATCAAAAAGACTTTTTGCAACCTTACCTACCACCTTATCTTCTAAAATTTGAGGGTATTTGCCACTTAGTTCCCAAGTTTGAAAAAACGGTGTCCAATCTATCATTTCGGCAAGCAGTTCAAGCGAATAATCATTTAAAACAGTTATCCCAAGCTTATTTGGTTTGCTAATGCTGTCAAAGGGTAGTGTAAGTTTGTTTTGTTTTGCTTGCTGATAAGTGATTAAATTTTTTTCTAGCTGTCTTAGGGCATGCTTTTCGGCCAAAATTGTGTATTCGGACTTAATGTTTTGCTTAAATTCCTGGTTATTTTCTTTTAATAAATTACTTGCTACAGCCACAGACTTGCTTGCATCCAAAACATGAATTACTGTATTGCTATAGGCAGGGCTTATTTTTACAGCTGTATGAATACGTGATGTTGTGGCACCGCCAATAAGTAATGGAAGATTCATTTTTCTGCGTTCCATTTCAGCAGCAACTGTAACCATTTCGTCAAGTGATGGTGTGATTAATCCACTTAATCCAATAATATCCACTTTGTTTTTTATGGCTTCGTCTAATATGCGATCTGCGCTCACCATTACCCCTAGGTCTATAATTTCGTAATTATTGCAAGCCAATACTACTCCAACAATATTTTTTCCTATATCATGCACATCTCCTTTTACTGTTGCAAGTAATACTTTTGGTGTGGCCTTATCGGGTATTTTACTATTAGCTTTTGCTGCTAATAAATAGGGTTCTAAGTAGGCAACAGATTTTTTCATAACCCTTGCACTTTTTACAACCTGTGGCAAAAACATTTTACCTTCACCAAATAAATCACCTACCACATTCATGCCATCCATTAATGGGCCTTCTATTACATGCAAAGGTATTTTTAATTCATCCAATGCCGCTTGAGTATCTTCTTCTATAAACTCTGTGATTCCATTGACTAAGGCATGCTGCAATCTTATTTGCACTGTTTCATTGCGCCAAGCAAGGGTTATAGTTTCTGTTTTTTTATCCCCTTTTTTTACTCCTTCAGCATATTTTACTAAGGCCTCTGTAGCCTCAGCATTTCTGTTTAATAAAACATCTTCTACCTTTATTAAAAGTTCACTATCTATTTGATTGTAAACGCCTATCATGCCTGCATTAACAATGCCCATGTCTAAGCCTGCAGCTATGGCATGATATAAAAAAGAAGTGTGCATGGCTTCTCTTACAGTGTCATTGCCTCGAAAAGAAAACGAGATATTACTTACGCCTCCGCTTACCCTTGCCCCTTTTAAATTTTCTTTTATCCATCGGGTAGCGTTCATAAAATCAACTGCATAGTTATTGTGCTCATCAATACCTGTGGCTACAGTAAGTATATTGGGGTCAAAAATTATATCTTCGGGGTTAAAATTATTAGCAATAAGCAAGTCATAGCTTCTTTTGCATACCTTTATTTTTTTATCAAAATTATCTGCTTGCCCTGTTTCGTCAAAAGCCATTATTACTACAGCAGCACCATATTTTCTTACTAAATTTGCTTGGTGCAAAAATTCCTTTTCTCCATTTTTTAAACTAATGGAGTTTACAATTCCTTTTCCTTGCAAACATTGTAGCCCAGTTTCTATAATTTCCCATTTACTGCTATCAATCATCACTGGCACTCGGGCTATATCTGGCTCTGCTGCAATAAGATTTAGAAATGTTTTCATAGCAACTTTGCCATCTAACATTCCTTCATCAAAATTTACATCAATAATTTGGGCGCCATTTTCTACCTGTTGCCTTGCTACTTCTACTGCTTTTTCATAATCATTGTTAAGTATGAGTTTAGAAAACGCCTTACTGCCTGTAACATTTGTGCGCTCGCCAATATTGATAAAATTAGTATTTGGGGTTAAATGAAGGGGTTCTAGTCCGCTTAAAAACATAATGAATAATTAGTGTGCAAATGTACTACAAATTGGACATTTTTCTATCACATGACCCCTCGCAGGGCAATATTCTCTGCCATAAAAGATAATTTGTAAATGAAGTTTATTCCATAATAGTTTAGGGGTCAGTCTTTTTAGGTCTTTTTCTGTTTGAGTAACATTTTTTCCATTGCTTAGTTTCCATCTATGCGCCAAACGGTGAATGTGAGTATCCACAGGAAATGCAGGAACATTAAACACCTGACTCATCACTACCGAAGCGGTTTTGTGTCCTACACCTGGCAATGCTTCTAGGTCTTCAAAACTGTTTGGAACGCTGCCATTGTGTTTATCTAATAATATTTTGCTCAATTGGTGAATTGCTTTACTTTTTGCTGGGCTTAGTCCACAAGGTTTTATAATTGTGCGTATCTCTTCTACCGTTAATTTAACCATCTGTTTAGGATTATTGGCTTTGGCAAATAAAGCTGGAGTAATTAGGTTTACCCTCACATCTGTGCATTGTGCAGAAAGCAACACTGCTATCAATAATGTATAAGCATCTGCATGGTCTAGGGGTATAGGGGTTTTGGGATAGAGGTTTTCTAAAATGTTAATCATAAAATTTACCCGCTCTTTTTTATTCATTTTATCAAATTATTTATTAGTAAACCATAATTTTGAAAATTTGTTGGGCTTTCTTTAAAAAAATACGCTTTAGATAATTGGTTGTTCTTTTCTTTTTGTGCGGTAGCAAGTTTTTCTAATGTTAATTTTTCATTATTCTTCCATACATAGCCGCAATTTTGATTTATTACAAATTCACTGTAGTCGCCCAAATTTGGAGTAATAATTACAGAAAGTCCACAGGCTAGGTATTCAGCAAATTTGCCTGGAGATGCTACCTTATTAGTCACACTTTGTGGGCGCAATAATAGCCCATAATCGCATGTTGCCATTGTTTCGGATACTTGGCTGCTAGCTAACCATTTTATAGTTAATCGTTCTTTAAAAATGGCTTGCATTGCATCTGTTTGTGCAGATTTTTTTGTTAAGAGTGTGCAATGTAGATGTGGGTGCGAATGCAAAAAAGTGGTTATTTGATCAAATCCTTGCCAAGGTGCATTGCTGCCAGCATATACTATTTTTACAACATCATTTTCGCTACTGCATGGTTTCCAAACAATGTTTGATTGCAATGTGCAAGGAATAACCACATTTTTTTTTGAACTGTATTGATACTGATTTATCCAATATTGAATTAATTGGTTTGAGACTGCAAGGCAAAAATCTGCGCCAATAACAGCTTTTTTTTCAAGGCGGGCTGCATTTTTTCTAAAATATGTGGTTGGAAAAACATCATATTCAGACACTTCTGCAGCTATTGCACTGCGTCCGTCAAAAGCCACTCTCTTTACTAAACCAATTTTTTTTGCAGCCAAACCTATTTGCATTGCAAAAACATTTCTGCATATTAATGCTTTCTTTGGTTTAATTAGTAACACTAAAAACAATAAAAATCGGGTAGCAAAAAACCATCTAAGTTTAGGAAAGGCGGGCAAAACAATGGCATTTTTACATTTGCTTTTAATTATTTTTTTGGCATTTGTGTCGTGTAATTCTTTGATAGATAAAAAGGCTATTAATTGAACATCTGCATCGAAGTTTTTTGTAAGATAATTGCACACGTCAATCACCTGACTATCAAAAATACCTGGATGGTATTGGTCTAAAAGTGTAACATAGGCTATTTTGGGCTTAGGCATTTTTTATAGCAGTCAATACATCAGTTTTATTAAAACTTTTTTGTGGAATATTGATACTCGATTTTGCAAAAATAGCAGGTATAGGTTCGTTGTTTAAATACATATTTGCAAATTTTTGGTAAACTAGCGGCCATTTTTCGATATTATTTTTTACCCATTGTTTTTCTAAATAGCTACCTTCTTGAATAAATTTAAAAATTGTTTGTACGCTATATTCATCTACATCTGCACCCACAGCTTTGCGTGTAGGCGCAAAAAACTCATCTTCTAATATGCCTCTAATTTTATAGTCTTCGGGATAGAATTGGTAGGTTTGCGAATTAGCGATACCAGCAGATTGTGCAAGGCCTAACAAATTAATAATTTTGCGCAGTGGTTTCTTAAAAAATTTTAGAATACGATTTTGCCTAAGCAAATCTGTTTTTCTTTTTTTATCGGGTGTCCAAAGTATTAGTGTTGCGCTTAAATTTTCTGGATTAAAAACCAAGTGAGGCTCCCAAGCATCTACAAAAGAAATTGGCCAATCTTTTTGATGAAAATGCTTTGCAATGCTAAATTTTGCTTCATTTTGAGCAATATTGTAGCTAAAATCTTTGTTAAAAATAATGGATTCATATCCACTGCCATGAAAAGCAAAACTGCTCAACAAATAATTATTATGATGGTGTATACAAGAGGCTGCAATGGCTGATTCTTTCTTTTCTAAGGGTGTGAAAAGATGTATTTTTAGATTAAAGTCTGCATTTTCGTATATAAGAAGGTAGGGTATGTGGTATAAACTCCATTGTTGATTAAGAAAACCTTCGTCCAATAAGTTTCTTTGAATAAGTAGATTTAAAAATGATTTATCTTGCCCCATTTTTAGTAAAAGTGCATTGCAGTTTTTATGAAAAAGATGGCGGTTTGTATGCTTTTCATTTAGATCTATTATAGATTGAATATAAGGGTGGTTTTCTAGTGCATTTTTCATAGTTACTATGCTAGGCTTTATTACATTGCAAAAATAGGGTTCTGAAAGCAATTATTTGTAATTTTCATTGGCAATTTGGTTTTTGATGGCAAGTGCCATTTTTTGTTCCCTACTCTTAAATCTGTTTTCAGGTTCGTAGGGTTTTTATTGTATTGCGCAATTAGGCTAATTAACGCCAAAAAATCAATGATAAACCTCTAGGGAGTGCTTTTCGTCAGACCCACCCTTTACGTCAGGTTGAGTGTTTTTATGAGCGAAATAAAAATGTATCGAAACCAGAGTAAAGCAAGTTGGAAACACTCACCGCTCAAGACTTCTTCGATACATTGCGCTAGGGCGCAACACTCAGAATGACTTTACGCTGAGTGGTGCTTTACGTCAGACTGCGCTTTTTGTCAAATTTAGTTTTTAAGAAAAAAACCTTAGGTCACTGCTTCGCCACAATTGCTGCAAAATTTTGCATTTTCACTCAATTGATTTTTACATTTAGAACAAAACTTGCCGTTTTTTTCTTGATGCATAGATACAGAAACTATTCCTGTGGGTATGGCAATAATGGCATAGCCAATTATCATCATAATGGAAGAAATTATTTTGCCTAGCATGGTTTTTGGGACGATATCGCCATAGCCAACGGTTGTAATTGTTACAATGCTCCAATATATACTCTCTGGAATATTGTGAAATCCATTCCTGCCGTCTTCTACCACATACATAAGCGTACCTAGTATAAAAACCAACAAGGTTATAAAGAGCAGAAAAACAACTATTTTATGTCTGCTTCTTTTTAGCGCAGATAAAAGCATATTTCCTTCGCTATTAAACTGTCCGAGTTTTAAAATCTTAAAAATACGCATGAGTCTTAAACTTCTAATCCCTATCAGATACTTGGCACTGCTAAATAACAAAGTAAAATATGCTGGTATGGTGGATAAGAAGTCTATTAAACCCCAAAAACTAAATATGTATTTTAACGGGTGTGGGCTACACCATATTCTCACCAGATATTCAATGGTAAAAATAATGGTAAAAATCCATTCAAAGGTAGTTAATAACTGATTATATTTTAGTCCAAAGGCAGAAACACTTTCTAACAATACAATGATGATGGAAGCAATAATGAGCCAAAGTAATATTACATCAAAGTTTTTGCCAGCATGGGTGTCTGTTCCAAAAACGATTGTATAAATTTTATTTTTAAGTGTATTTTTAAATACCATAAGCTCATTATTATAGGAGGGTTAGCAACACAATATTTTCTATATGATGAGTATGTGGAAACATGTCTACAGCTTGGCTGCAATCTAGCTGATATTTGGCTGAAAGAAGTTGTAAATCGCGTGCTTGTGTTGCAGGGTTGCAGCTTATATAAATTACTTTTTTTGGCACAAGAGCCAGAATATGTTCCACCACTTCTGCATCCATTCCATTGCGGGGAGGGTCTGTAATTAATACGTCAGGTGCACCCTCTTTATTCACCAATTCGTTTGTAAATGTTTTGCGCATATCGCCCACATAAAATGCACAATTAGTTATGTTATTAGTAATTGCATTTTCTTTAGCATCTTCTATCGCTTGAGGTAATATTTCTATTCCAACCACCTTTTTAACATTTCTGGCAATATAGAGTGCAATAGATCCCGTGCCTGTGTATAAATCATACACCAAATCGTTGGAACTTAAATTTGCCAATGCTATAGCAGCAGCATATAAATTTTTAGTTTGGTAACTATTGGTTTGAAAAAAACTTTTAGGCCTAATTTTGTATTTTATATCTCCTATTTGCTCATATAACACTTCTTCTCCACTTATATTAATGACTTCTAAATCGTAGATGGTGTCATTTTTTTTTGTATTTATAATATAATTTAAACTGGTAATTTCTGTAAATTGCTTTTTTAATGCTGATAAAACAGTGTCAATGGCTTCATCTTTTATAGTGCACACTATGATTACCATTAATCCACCCAAAGTGCTTGTTCTCACAATTAAATTGCGCATGTTGCCCTCATGAGTGTGTTGGTTATAAAACGGAATATCAAGGCTTAGTGCCATTGTTTTTACCAATTGTAATATCGCATTGATGGTTTTATTAGCCAAATGGCAGTATTTTAGGTCTAGCACCTTATCAAATCTACCAGGAATATGAAAACCTGCTGCAGGTTTTTTTTCAATAGATTTGTCTTCTATATCCTCTATCCAGCCTATGTTTGAGAAAGAAAATTCAAATTTATTTCTGTATTCAAAAATAGGCTCTGCTCCTATAATGGGTTTATATATTTTTGGCAATATTTTGCCTATTTTATCAAATTGTTCTTTTACCTGATTTTGCTTGTTCTCTAGCTGCTGAGCATAGCTAATGTGCTGCCACTTGCACCCGCCACATATAGAAAAATGGCTGCATTTGGGTTCAATTCTTAAATTGCTTTTTTCTATAAAAGAAAGTATTTTGCCTTCTGCAAAGTTTTTCTTATCAGAAGTAATCAATGCTTCTATCTCATCACCAGGTGCTGTGAATGGAATAAAAATTACCTTTTCATCGTGCTTGGCAATACACTTGCCTTCTGCTGCAAATTTTTCTATACTTAGCTTAGCAATTTTGTATGGTCTAAATTTTCTTTTTCCCAAAACAGGTTTTTAACTGGCTTTTTTCTTTGTAACTATTTCGTTGAGCAGCCCTATAAATGCTTTTGGCTCCATATAGCCGGGCACTACTTCTAGTTTTTCGCTTTTACTCGGGTTTATCCAAAAGGTGGTGGTAGGAAAACCATTGCTTCTATTATCAAATAAAAAAGTTAGCAATGCCTTATTATTTACTACAGTAGCATCAAAAACAAGTGAATCGTTTTTTATTTCCGGATTAAATTTTACGCATACAAAATTCTTATTTAATGAATCTATTACTGTTTTATCACTATAAGTGTTTTTGTCCATTACTTTGCAATAGTAACACCAATCTGTATAAACATCTACTAATAAAATTTTGTTTAATCGCTTGGCTTTAAGGTAGCCTGTGTTCCAATCATAAAAAGTAAGTTCAGCTGCGGTTTCATGATTTTTAAGCTCTTCATTGATGGTTTGAGAATCATTTTTGAGGTTTTTTTTCTGCGTATTACATGCAAATAACGCAAATGCCATAATCATTATGCCTGCTCTGATTGATTTATAAAAAATAGATTTCATAACTATACTGCAAAGATAATTGATTATTGCTAGCATTTTTACCATTTTTTTTAAAGTACTGCCTCTCGCTGATAAAAATGAGCTTTTTTAGACAAATTAGAGAGAAAACAATACCTTTGTGGCTTGAAGTTTTTTATTGTTTTTACTTTGCTATTAAGCAAAGGTATTTTTGCTCAAATAGCACCAAAAATGCAATATCAGTTGCCAAGTATTTTGAGCGAATGCAGTGGCATGGCATATATAGATCCCTATTTTATTGCTTTAAATGATGGAGGAAATGCTGCCCATATCCATGTTATTAATAAAACAGGAAACTTGGTAAATACCATTGAAGTCAATAATGCTACTAATATTGATTGGGAAGCAATTTGTATAAACAATCAGGGCGATTTGTATATTGGTGATATAGGAAATAATGATAATATAAGACAAGATTTGAAAATATATGTAATAAAAAATTTTAAAGATTCATTACAAAATTCATCGGTGCAGGTTAGCTATAAAATAGATTTTAGCTATGCAGCACAAAATGTTTTTCCACCTGCCAATGACAAAAAACACTTTGATGCAGAGGCCATGATAATGATAAAAGATAGCCTGTTTATTTTTTCCAAAAATAGAAGCAATCCCTACAATGGGTATACTTACGTTTATGGATTAAAAGATACTGTAATAATGCAAAATGCAACAATCATAGACAGTTTTTTTGCTGGCAATGGTCCCAAAGAATTAAGTTGGGTAACAGATGCTTTTTTTGACCAAAAAGACCTTTATTTATTATCTCACAGCTATGTTTGGCAATGCAAAGATTATCTAATTAGGGGTTTTGCAAACTCGGAAAAATTAATACTTGATACCTATACTCAAAAAGAGGCCTGTGTGTTTGTGCCACCAAATTTTTGGGTGGCAGACGAAAAAAACAGCTTAGTGGGTGGTGGAAATTTATATGCATATCCTATAATTTCTAACAACAATAGCATTACTTTTTTTGAAAGAAACAAGGATTACTTGCTTTCGCAGAATCAACTTGAAATAATCAATGAAAGCATGCATTACATCACCATTTTTGATTTACAAGGAAAGCAACTTTTAGCTATTTCATTGACCCAAAATCGAAAAATAGATTTATCCCCCTTTGCAAATCAGGTAATTTTGATTTACTTTAATAATGTCATTAGTAGCGTAGCTGAAAAAGTGTTTATTAACCCCAAATAGGATATGCCAAAAGTAATCTGTGTAGGAAGAAATTATGCGGCACATGCTGCAGAACTTGGCAACAAAAAACCGAGTGAGCCTGTTATTTTTTTAAAGCCTGAAACTGCAATTTTATCAAAAAATAAGCCTTTTTTTATTCCCGATTTTAGTCAATCTATACATTATGAATGTGAAATGATAGTGAGAATAAACAAATTGGGTAAAAATATTGATGTTAAATTTGCACATAAATACTACAGTGAAATTAGCCTTGGCATAGATTTTACCGCTAGAGATTTGCAAGAAAAACTAAAAAAAGAAGGCCTGCCTTGGGAGATTGCCAAAGCTTTTGATAACAGTGCAGTAGTGGGTAAATGGGTAGAAAAAAAGGAATATAATATTGGCAATATGGCATTTAGTCTATTTATTAATGGTGAAAAAAAACAGCAAGGAACCACCTATGACATGATTTTTAGCATTGATGAATTAATAGCCTACATTAGCAAGTTTTTTACCCTCAAAATAGGTGATATAATATTTACTGGCACTCCAGCAGGTGTGGGGCCTGTGGCACAAAATGATTTATTGGTGGGTTGTTTAGAAAATCAAGAAGTATTTAATTTTAGGTGCAAGTAAAATTGGGGTTCTCTGAAAATAATTAAAAACTAATAATACTACCAGAAACAATGGCTTAATTGGCAATTTTTATTTTGCCAACAAGTGTTGTACTAAAATTTATAACGTCATTTTTTTAACTAATTATGCAATGGCTGCTTTTTATGCCACTATGTTTGCTGCATCTTTTTTTAATAGCGTGTTTTGTTGGATAGTATGTGCAGTTAGTTCTTTCTGGTTATTTGCAGAACACCAATTAAGGAAGAAAGAAAAACCATAAAGTATTTTTACGCCATCAGACAAATACTTCATTGATTTTAAGCATTGATTTTTTGGTATTTGGGTAAAAACAGATAGCTTGCTTTTTTAATTTAACCCAAAAACAAACAAAAGATAACACACCAATCCTTTATTGATAACATGCACTATAGAATTTTGCACTCGAATAATATTATAAAAGATGAAACAAAGAATGACCATTAAAAAGCTTGGTATATTGTTCCTTATCGGAACATTATCATTGAATTTGGTGGCTCAAAACACCTTCGAGTTTAGAAAACAAATTGCTGCTGGCACAGACGATGCCGAAGAAAGATAAACTGTTGGGATGCGTTTTACAGGTATTAATATTCCTAAAGATGCCACTATTGTTAGTGCATATATTCATTTTGGGTAGATGAAAATACCCACACAGCCGCAACAAACCTTACAATAAGAGGAGAGGCAACAGACAATTCTCTAACTTTTTCTACCGCAGGTTTTAGTTTAAGCAATAGAGCCAAAACTTCAGCAAGTGTGGCTTGGTCTAACTTGCCGGTTTGGGGCGTTTTAAATGCTTTTGGCAGTGACCAAAGAACGCCAAACATAAAAACTATTTTAGATGAAATAAGAGGCAGAAGTGGCTGGAATGCAAACAATCCTTTTACAATTTTTGTGAATGGAACGGGCAGAAGAAACGCACATTCTTTTGAGGGTGTGCCATCTATGGCTGCAGAATTAGTAATTACTTATACGCTTAAAAAAGTACCAGTTGCAAATTTTCCTATAGCGAAAAACGACATTTGGAGCTACCAAGATAGTGGTTATAATTTAGGTTCTATTTGGAAAGAAACCAATTATGAAGATTCTACTTGGAAATTTTATTTAGGCAAATTCGGATATGGCGATGGCAATGAACGCACAAATATTAAATTTGGTTCAAATTCTAATAATAAATTTATAACTACCATTTTAGAAAAAAGTTTATAGTAACCGACTCTTCAAAAATAGATTCTTTATTGTTTAACTTATTGGTAGGTGATGGGGCTATTGTATGTTTGAATGGAAATGAAGTTTTTAGAAGAAATATGCCAAATGGCACTATCGATTATAACACCATAGCGAATAATTAAATTTATGGGTTAGATGAAGATACTTATTTTGAACATAGAATTGGTGTGAAATTAAGAAATGGAGTAAATTTATTGGCAGTAGAGGCTCATCAAGCTGACCCTGAATCGGTAGATATGGGTTTTGATATGGAAGTGGTAGCAAAAAAACAAGATATGAAAACCATTAATTTTCCAGTAAAAAAAGGGGATGAATGGTATTTTAATGATAATGGTACGGAACTTTACGGCACCAATTGGACAAACAAAAATTACCCGCAAGAAACTTTATGGAACTATGGTGCTGCACCACTTGGATATGGCGACCCTATGACAACTACCATTGGTTTTGGCCCTAACGCTGCAAATAAACATGTGGCTTATTTCTTTAGAAAAAAGATTTTTATTGATGATACAGCCAATTTAACATCTGATTTATATGATTTTAACATTAGAAGAGATGATGGAGTAGTGGTATATATTAATGGGGTAGAAGTGTTAAGACAAAATATGCCAACCGGACCTTTAAATTTTAGGAGTATTTCAAATATTTAATAGATGGCTCAAATGAAACCACTTATTTTACTACCACCTTGCCAAAAACAGTATTCAAAAATGGTGTTAATCAGCTGGCGGTGGTTATACACCAAAGAGATTCTATTAGTTCTGACCTTGGTTTTGACATGGAAATTGTAAAACAATTGAAGCCAAATCCAATAGCAATGGGTTGTATTGATGGCGAAAACCATATTTCATGTTTTACATCTTTAGTGCCTCAAGCTCAAATCACTAGAATGATTATTCCTCTTACCCACGATTTTCAACAAATATTTAAACAAGGAACGCCCTATGCTTTAAATACAGATTCAGTTCCATCCAATCATGATTTTACTGCATACATTGGCAGAAACGGAAGGCTCTTTTTTTTTAACTTAACCTTAACTTAAAATTAAAAAAATAGAAACATAAAACAATCAATTTGCATGTTTATTTAAAAATGAAATTCAATAGAACCATCGTAATATTTAGTTTAATCTTAAGTGCCTGTTCATTAAGCAAAAACACAACTTATTCTGCGTCTAACCCCAACAATAATATTGTATTTTTAAATCTTACTGAGGCATTAGTTCAACCAAAAAAGACCGAATTTCTGAATTTAAGAAACCAAGAACTCACAGAAATCAATTTAGAGATTAGCAAACTATCAAACTTAAAGTTTTTGAACCTCATGAAAAACAAATTGCCAATTTTGCCAGATGTAGTTTGTGAGTTAAATAATTTAAGAGAGCTAAATATCAGAGATAATAAAATCACTGCTTTAAACCCTGAAATTAAGCAATTGAAAGAATTATTAATTCTAGATATGGCTAAAAACAAAATAGAATTGTACCTAAATGAGTTTGAACAATTGACACTTCTAGAAAACCTATTTTCTTCTAACAATCAAATTAAAGAACTAAATGAATCGTTTAGTGAACTAAAAAGTTTGCGCTTTTTAGAATTGCAAAATAATCAAATAATAAAGCTTCCGAGCCACCTTTCTAAACTTCAAAATATCGTGAATATAAATTTCTCAAACAATAAAATAAATACTATTGACTCTCAGGTTTTTTATAATAAATCGCAATTAAAATCCATTAATTTAGAACTGAATCAACTGCAGGTTTTGCCAACTACTGTTTCAGAATGTAAATCTTTAAACACACTTATCCTTTCATACAATCAGCTGAAAGAACTGCCAAATAGCATTTGTCAACTTCAAGATTTAGAAGTTTTGCTGCTTTCTGGCAACCAAATCTCAAAAATGCATCAGGATATTAAAAAACTTAAAAGCCTTAGAACCCTCATCATTAAAGACAACCCTATAGATGAGGCAGAAATCAATCGTATAAAAAAAGCTTTACCACTTTGTACCATCCTTTTTTAAACAATTAGACTCATTATATTCTTGTACAGTTTATTATCAAAAAAGAAAAATTCATATATAATTTTGTAAAAAAACATTAAGTATAAAGCGCAATTATAACCATTTTGGGTTTAGCTGGTTTTAATGTTAATTTGCACTGTGAATTCTAATCCCATTCTTAAATTATTTGGCATAAAGTATCCGCTTATTCAGGCCGGCATGATATGGTGCAGTGGATGGCGTTTGGCAAGTGCAGTAAGCAATGCTGGCGGGCTTGGCATTATTGGTGCAGGCAGCATGTATCCTGAAGTATTGCAGCAGCATATTCGCAAATGTAAAGCTGCCACAAACTTGCCTTTTGCGGTAAATTTACCCCTGCTTTATCCAGAAATTGAAAAACACATTGCGATAATTATCGCAGAAAAAGTAAAAATCGTGTTTACAAGTGCTGGCAATCCTGCGCTTTATACTCCAATATTAAAAAAGGCGGGTATTTGTGTTGTGCATGTGGTGGCAAATCAAAAATTTGCAAAAAAAGCAGCAGATGCAGGTGTAGATGCTTTGGTGGCCGAAGGGTTTGAAGCAGGGGGGCATAATGGTAAAGAAGAAACCACTACACTCTGTTTAATACCTATAATAAAAGTAGCAGTAAATCTTCCCTTAATAGCAGCAGGTGGCATTGCTACAGGCAGAGCGATGGCAGCAATGATTGCTTTGGGAGCAGATGCGGTGCAAATAGGCAGTAGATTTGTAATGAGCGAAGAATCTTCCGCCCATGAATATTTTAAACATGCCATTGCAGCAGCAAAAGAAGGACAAACAAAATTGGCTTTAAAGTCTCTTACTCCTGTTCGCTTGCTAGACAATCCATTTGCTGAGTGTATTCATATGCTAGAAAAGCAAGGAGCAAGTAAAGAAGTACTGGCAGAAAAATTAGGGCGTGGCAGGGCAAAAAAAGGAATGTTTGAGGGCGATTTGATAGAAGGGGAATTAGAAATAGGGCAGGTTTCTGCTTTTATTGACCAAATTATGCCAGCCAAAAGTATAGTAAATGAGATTATTAACGAATATAACCAAACCATAAGCCACATTGCAACACAACAATACTGAAAATAAATTTGGGGCCTATTTAAAAGAGCATCCACCCTTAGTGCATCAATTGTCTAACGGGCTAAAAATTGTGTACAAACAAATGTTTAGCACCTTGAGCACGCAATGTGGTTTTGTAATCAATGCAGGCAGTGCAGATGATGGCGAACATCCTGGGTTGGCGCATTGTTTTGAACACTTACTATTTAAAGGCACAAAAAAACGAAACAGTACACAAGTTTTGAGCCGGCTAGAAGTAGTGGGGGGAGAGCTAAATGCTTTTACTGGAAAAGATATAACTGCTATTTATGCCAATGTGCTTACTAAAGATTTTAAAAGAGCTGCTGAATTATTGGGCGATATTGTTTTTAATCCTAATTTTAAAGAAAGCGATTTAGTAAAAGAAAAAAGGGTTATAAAAGATGAGATTAATCTATACTTAGACACTCCAGAGGAGAATATTTTTGATGAGTTTCAGCAATTTCATTATCCAACTCATCCAATGGGATACAATATTTTGGGTGATGAAAAAAGCCTAGAGAAAATAAATTGTGAAATTATTTATGATTTTTGGCAAAAATATTATACCACAGAAAATATGGTTTTTTCTATAGTTACCAATTTGTCTTTCGACAATGTATTAAAAAACCTTTCTTTTTTAGCTGAAATTAGAAAAGAAAAAACTAACTTAATGGTGCGTATTGCCCCTATTCCTAGCCCAGTATTTAAAAAAGAGGTGAAAACTGATCATACCCAAGTATATGCTTGTATTGGCTGTGAGGCCTATCCTTATTTGCATCCCAAAAAAGAGGGGTTAATGCTTTTGAACAATATATTAGGCGGGCCAGGAATGAATAGTAGACTCAATATGGCAGTGCGCGAAAAACATGGATTAACCTATCAAATAGACAGTAATTATACTGCTTATCATGACTGTGGATTATTTTACCTGAGCTATTCTACAGAAAAAAAATATTTGAATAAAATTAATAAAATAGTGGCAAGAGAAATGCAAAAGTTGGCAGAAAATAAATTGGGTAAACTACAGCTTCAACAAGCTAAAAATCAGTTTATTGGGCAACTTTTATTAGGCGAAGAGAATAAAATTGCTTTGATGGTTTTTTTGGCCAAGAGCACCCTTTTTTACAAAAGCATAGAAAATCTTGCAACAATGGTGGACAAAATAAGTGCCATAAGTGAGCACACGTTGCAAGAAATAGCCCAAGAAACATTTACTTTTTCTAAACAAAGCAGTCTCTTGTTTATACCAAATGCATAGCAATATAAAATAGTGGCGGGCGTTTATATTCACATACCGTATTGTACAAAAAGGTGCTATTACTGCGATTTTCATTTTTCTACAAGTATAAAATCGATGGGCAAAATGGTGGATGCTATTTGTGCAGAAATAGCACTAAGAAAAAATGAATTTATAGCCCCATTGCAAAGCATTTATTTTGGCGGTGGCACGCCCTCTTTACTAAGCACAAGCCAATTGGATCAAATAATGAATTGTTTGCAAATGCATTATAAGATAGCGGCAAATGCAGAGATTACCTTAGAGGCAAACCCCGAAAATATTAATTCCAATTTTTTAAAAGAATTAAGAGCCTTGGGTATAAATAGATTGAGCATAGGCGTGCAAAGTTTTTATCTGGAACATTTATCTTGGATGAATAGAAGCCACAATGCCGATGAGGCTAGAGCAAGTATTGCATTGGCGCATCAATATCAATTTGATGTGAGTAGCATAGATTTAATTTATGGTTTTGAGCAATTAAGCATGGCACAATGGAAGGAGAATTTGCGTATTGCATCAGAAAGTGGATTAAAACACCTCTCTTGTTACAGCCTAACAATCGAGGAAAAAACACCTTTTTATAAAAAGCAATCTTTAAAAAATAAACTTGTAGATGAAGAAATGGCAAAGCAGCATTTTGATTTTTTGCATGAGTTTGCATCTATAAACCATTGGAATCATTATGAAATATCTAACCTAGCACTTGATAAGAATTACAGCAGACACAATACTGCTTATTGGCAATCTTCACCATATTTAGGTTTTGGTCCAAGTGCCCATAGTTTTGATGGCATTAAAACACGCAGGTGGAATATTGCAGACAACCTAAGTTATATAGACCGTCTATTGAATAATCAAATTTTTTGGGAAACGGAGGTATTAAGCAATAAACAGCGAATCAATGAAGAGATAATGGTAGGTTTAAGAACTAAGAATGGTATATCTAAACAGATTATTGCAGCACAATTAGCAGATGCAAGCCATAAAGTGCATCAATTTATCGCCAATGGATTTGCTAAAACTACATCCAGCAATTTTTATTTAACCAAAGAAGGTTGGTGGTGCAGTGATCATATAATCAGCGAATTATTTACAGCTTAATATACAAATTTTACACTTAATATGTTGCAAGAAGAATGCAAAAGTGTCATTAAAAGCACAAAATAGGACTAAATGGTAAAATAAAATTTTTTATATCAAGGATATACTTTAGATTTGCACTGCAAATAAAGTCTTATTTGCATGACACAAAAAATAGTTCAAGAAGGGTTAACATTTGATGATGTATTGGTACTGCCAAGATACTCAGAAATTTTACCACGAGAAGTAAATACTTCATCAAAACTTACCAAAAAACTCACCTTAAATGTACCCTTTATATCCGCTGCAATGGATACTGTTACAGAAAGCAACATGGCTATAGCCATGGCCCGCGAAGGTGGATTAGGTATTATACATAAAAATATGACCATTGTGCAGCAAGCTGCAGAGGTTAGAAAAGTAAAGCGCTCAGAAAGTGGTATGATTATAGATCCTATTACACTAAATGTAGATGCTACCATTGCCGATGCCCTAAAACTAATGAAAGACCACCATATTGGGGGCATACCTGTAGTAGATGGCAATGGTAAATTGGTAGGGATTATTACAAACCGAGATTTGAGATTTGAAAGAAAAATGGATACTAAGGTAGCAGATGCAATGACACCAAGTCCATTAACCACTGCTAAAGAGGGAACTACATTGGCAGAGGCATCTAAAATATTGCAAGAATTTAAGATAGAAAAATTGCCCATTGTAGATAGCAATGGAATTTTAAAAGGGTTAATTACCTATAAAGATATTCAAAAAGTGCACAATCACCCAAAAGCCTGCAAAGATGCATTTGGAAGGTTAATTGTTGGCGCGGCTGTAGGTGTTACAGCAGATACTATGGATAGGGTAGCTGCTTTGGTAGATGCTGGTGTCGATGTAATTACACTAGATACAGCCCATGGGCATAGCAAAGGGGTGATTGATGAATTGAAAAAAATTAAAAATTCTTACCCAAATTTGGATGTAATTGTGGGAAATGTTGCCACAGCGCAAGCTGCTGCAGATTTAGCCGATGCTGGTGCGGATGCTATAAAAGTAGGAGTGGGGCCTGGCAGTATTTGCACCACTAGGATTATTGCAGGCATTGGTGTTCCGCAATTGAGCGCCATATTAGAATGTGCAGATGCTGTTAAAGATAGAGATACTTATATTGTAGCAGATGGTGGTATTAGGTATAGCGGAGATGTAGTAAAAGCTATTGTAGCTGGGGCTAATTGTATTATGGCGGGCAGTATGTTTGCAGGTACAGAAGAATCACCAGGCGAAACCAGTATTTATAATGGCAGAAAAGTAAAATCATATAGGGGCATGGGCAGTATAGAAGCCATGAAAGATGGAAGTAAAGACCGTTATTTTCAGGATGCTGAGGCTGAAATTGCAAAATTAGTGCCCGAAGGAATTGTAGGAAATGTGCCTTTTAAAGGTACTTTGAGCGAAATAATCTATCAGCAAGTTGGTGGATTAAGGGCTGGAATGGGTTATTGCGGTGCCAAAACTATTACGGAATTGCAAACAGCACATTTTATTAAAATTTCTAATGCAGGGATAAAAGAAAGCCATCCACACGATATAGCTATTACCAAAGAAGCCCCAAACTACAGCAGGTAAATAATCATTTGGACCTGCATGGCCTCCTTTTTTTTGTATGCCTAATAAACAATGATGAAAAACGGTTTATATTTTAACTTTAAATATTATTAAGCCAAGGTTTAAAATTGTTATTTCATAAACAAGAGGTTTTTTTACATTTCATTAAAAATTGTCTTTTAGTTTTGAAATGAAACCTACAATACCTTTGCCAGCTCCATCTTGCACTTTTATTTTATTTATGTTTTATTGTAAACCGGTTTTAGGAGTAGTCATTTTACTAAACGTCCACTTAGCGATTGTAAAAAGAATTGTGAGTATGCCAATAAAATAGAGGCTCATTTCAAAGCAATGGTAAATTAAAAAATTGGCGAACAAAAAAGAAACTGAAAATTTTATTTACACCTTGGATTTAGCGAGCTTATTCCGTTTTTTTTCGCAGCTTATAAAATATAATTAAGCCACCAGTAAAAAACATAATTAAACTATAAATGGCTGGAGCAATTGCAAAATCTGGCCTGCTTAAAAGAACAGTGGCTATAGAAATGGCGAGTGTGCCATTTTGAATTCCAGATTCTATGGAAATAGCAATGGCTTGTTTTTGGTTAAGCTTAAATGCCTTAGCTGAAAAATAGCCGATGGCCATTGAAATTACATTAAGTGCAAGAGTTATCCAACCTGCTTGCTGAAAATAGGGGATTACATTTTCTTTTTCTTTAATTATTATGCCTACAATAACCAAAGCTAAAACAATGCCCGATGCAGTTCGCACCGGTTTTTCCATGCGTTCTGCAAAAGCTGTTTTATAATGTCTAATCCACATGCCAATAGAAACAGGAATAATAACTATAACAAAAATTTGCAAAATCGTTTTACTAACATCTAATTGAATAACTTGGCCTTTTGCTATGAACTCTATTAAGGCGAAATTTATAATAAATGGAATTGTAATAATGGTAATTAAACTACTTGCTGCTGTTAGACTTACAGAAAGGGCTGTGTCTCCTTTGGCCAAATGTGTAATTAGATTGGAGGTTGGGCCACCTGGGCAAGCGGCTAAAATCATTACCCCAATTGCAATTTCTGGCTGTATACTAAAAAAACTAACCAAAGCATATCCAATAATTGGCAATATGATAATTTGATTAAATAAGCCCACAAACATGGCTTTTGGATAGCTTATTATTCGTCTAAAGTCTGCCACTTGAAGCGAAAGACCCATTCCAAACATAATAATAATGAGAGATGCAGCTAAAATTATTGAGGCTAAATTATCCATAAATTTTTATTGAATTAGGAAACAAAAGTAAGGTTAAAAAAATGAAAAACAACAATTTAAGTATTGCGATAGATAGCCTCATCCTAAAAAAAGTTTATACAATTTGGTTAATAATCTTATTGCAAATTTATATTTTTTAATTTATTCTAATTAGCGTTTACATTTACTGAACTAGATGAAGTGCAAATGAGCCTAGCAGCGTCTCTCCAAGGATTTCAATTTAGCTAAATAAAGTCTACGGGCTAGAAGTGTTTGAAACCTGTCCGCACATGAATTGGGATTATTTTATACGTTAATAATTGGGGGTTATGGTATTGATAACAGAACATAGCATTTATAAATGTGTAATCTGGGTTTAAGAGAAAGCAATGGAAACGGTAGTAATCAGGTGATAAATAAAAGTTCAAGGGGGATATTGTTATTAATAATTTTTATGATTACAGGTAAGTAGATCAGCTAGTAATAGAGCATTCTAATGCTAGAAATGAGCGAAGAGGATATTAAAAATAGCAAACTTATTTCTCAGGATACAATAAATTAGCCCAATTTAAAATGGCGAAATACAATCTGGTTTTCAATGACATGCTCAATTTTAACCATTTCTTTCTTTAAGTTCCGTCTCGGATAATTCTAATTTTTCTTTGGTTCTATAATATTTTGTCTTCCAATTTTCTCTTTCTGTGCGCAGGCCTGCTGCTGCATTACGCAAATCTGCAATAACACTTTCACAATGAGCTTTATCGATGCTTTGGTGCAAATGACCAACATTGTCATTTTCTTGGTCTTTTACCTCGCCATAATTGTATTCAGTTAAGGCATTTTCTTTTACCAATTAATGAAAACTATCGCCCAAAACTTGAGCAATTTTTGTCAAGTATTTTGGATAATCTTGCTTTTGACTGCTTAAAATTTTGGATAATGCACCCCTTGAAATTCAAATCTCATAGGAAACATTTTCCAATTTTAATCCCTTTTGGTGCATGATGTTTTCTATGTTAGTTATAATCCAGTCTTTTTGCATTGTGTTTACTCAATTAATTAGTTCCTGAAATTATAGAAACTTTTTTATACTTGTGGATAAGTTGTTTATAAATACCCCCCCCCCTTATTTGGTTTTAGTTAAAAATTAATCTATAGATTTGTATTTGTTGAAAGGCAACCGAGACTGCAGCTCACCCGACCTCAATACCCAGTATGCTGAAAATGGATAGAGTAAGCAAAAAAATAATATATAAAAAAAATGAAAAAATTAATTTTTGCTATTAATTTTTGCCTTTATGTGGCAAATTGTTATAGCCAAACAAGTGTCGTTTATAATTTAAAGGCAGATGCTGTATGCGCAGTATCTAATCAGACAAGTCAAATAACGACATCAGGGGATCCAACACGAGTATTGAATGTATATGTCCAAATCATTCCATTTGTTCAGGGAAGCCTTGATGCTCTTTATTATGCAAGCGGAATAACTTTTAGTAATAACAGTATTTTTGCAAATACCCCAAACAAGAAGTATTGGGTAATTCCTAAAGACCCATCTAAAACACCATATTCTATCGTGGGAGGTGGAAGTTCTGCAGTGGGTGATGTCCACTGTATTTGCTCAGGATCATCAGATGGTATAGGTTGCACTTTAGTAAGTGGGTCTGACTCAAATGGGGATTATAAAACTTGCTCAGCAGGAACAGGATGTTTGGCATGTTGCTCTTTGTTGGTTGAAACAGGAATATTGTCAGGTGGAGGCGTTATTGTTGAAGCTGTTTCTATAAACTTTAATGGTGTCATATATAATTAATAATAAAATTATGAAAAATAAAAATATTTTTAAATTTTTATTGCCGTTAGTGGCTATAATTGTATTTTCATTTACAATGAACACAAAAGATACAACTTTTGTAATAGAATCAAAGTATGGTTCGGCAAATCAATTGCAAGTTCAATTTAATGTCGTCAAAAGCTCAAATACATATAATATTACCCGAACTACTGTTGGTCTAAATCCATTAATAGATGGTTGTTTTTATTATATGGATGGAATCCAATATAATGTAGGAAATTTCCAAATTCCGGTTAATGGAAATTATTGGATTGTTCCAGCAGACCCATCCTTGCCACCTCAAAAAATGGGTGGTGGTTCAACTGCATTAGAGTGCAGTTGTGAACCAAGTGCTGGTCAAACAAACCCTTCAGGTTCATGTAAAGTATCGACTGGGCAGCTGAACGGTGTGAATTACGCCACATGTGTTTCTGTTGACTGCAACGCTTGTTGCAAAGGAAAGGTAAGAGGCATTTTTAGTGGAGGAGTTTTATTAAATGCGTTGGCAATAAGCGTTGATGGAGTTACATACAGTTATTAAGAATCTTAAGAATAAAAGTATCAGACCGAAATTTGGTCTGATACTTTTATTCTTTTTTTGTTTTTTAAACAAATGTGAATTGTTTGGTTTATCGATTTACACAAATTATTTTTATTCCATAACAATTCAGAATAAAAGTATTTACCCTTATGAAGGAGAATACCATGTTGTTTTAAAAACCGGTCAAAAAGAATCCAAAATTCAGTTAGTTTTGGAAAGTCAGACAAATTTTAATACAGAATTTTGGGAGATTGATAATGAGAAAATTAAAAGGTATTTCTCAGGTGATAGTATTTCTTTAATAAATAAGAGACAAGATAGTGTATATTATTGGAAACTACTAACAACATTTAACATTATTGATGTAATGAAATACAGTGAGAAAGATATACCTAGTTACGTTTCACTTTCTACAGGCAAAATTGAGATTGATACAGCTTTTAACTTTTCTGATAATTTGTTTATTGATAATGATGTTAAAATAACCCTGGTAATAGAACCCAAAGTAAACAAATTCTACTACTATAAGCAGGTTAAAAATGATACTTTGAAAACTGCTTTTAGCTTAGAATATAAACTGATAAAAGTTAGTACAACGCAGAAAAAGTTGAATAAAAATGATTTTATTAATTTAGTACATAATTCTGATTTCAAAAAACTGTTAGTAACGCATTCCATGCGGTATACAATTATTGATAAATATTTATTGTCGCCAGAAATTGATACTTCAATTTACAAATTAGATTATTTGTTAAATTTAAAATGTTGGATTTTGACAAGGCTTAACTCATCTGGAGAAATTGTAGAAACAGCAAATTTTTATAAAGATACGCTAAAAGTTAAAGGCAAAGATTACTTCTACACCTATACTACCATAAATAATAATCAGCAAATAGAAAGGTATATGGAATTACATATTTGGGATTTACTTAAACCCAACCCTGTTTTTTTAAAGCACATGGATAGCTTTAGAAATATTTCTTCTCCTTTCTTCTTATTTGATAAAAACGCAAATACCTATTCTAAAAAAAATACTTTTTATGTTAATGGAGAGGTTGCAACAAATCAAATTAAAATTTCAACTGATTATACAGAAACGCCTGTAGAATTATTGCAGATAATTGAAATTCCTTCAGTTTATGGTGCCCAAATTATGAAGTATACTTTAATCGACAAAGAAATTAATTCAACATTGATTGATCAACTATTCAATAATGGTTTAAACATTACAGAAAGTAAAGAAAAAAAAAGGCAAAATGAATTAATGCCGCAAGAATATAAGATTGGAGATGATTTTGATTTGAATAAATTAAATGGAATTCATACTAACAAAAAAGATAGTTTAAAATTTCAATTGAATAATAACAGAATCTATCTATTAGATTTTTCTTATATCAATTGTTTTTTCTGTATAAAGGCATTGCCAACAATTAAAATTATTGAGGATACTTTTGCCGAGTTTTTATCTGTTTTTATTTTAGATCCGTATGACGATACACCTGAAAGAATTAAATACATCGAAAATTTACAACAAAAAATGGGTCTTTCACAAAATTGGTTTTTAATTGATAATCAATATGTAATGGAACATAAAATAAATGAATTTCCAACCTATTTAATTGTAAATCAAAATGGTAAGGTTGCAGAAATATTAAAAGGTTACGGGCCAGAATTAAAAGAGCGGTTAATGGAAGCAATAATTAAGCATAAACCAAAATAGCTTAAGTTAAAGATTAATATTATATATCTATGAATTTGTCTTATTTTGAGTATTTTCACAATAAGGCAGGAGGTTAATGCCCAAAACCTAAAATTTAACTTCTTTGAATACCATTTAAATAGCGCAGAATCATGAAATGTTTCTTTTAATACACGCACAAATAGAGGTTCGGGTAATCTAACCACTGGTTTCGTTGCAGATTACTTTGGTAACATCAGAGTGAAATTACTTACTTATGATTTTACTTCTAAAAATGATACATTAATTGATATAATAAGTTTGTTTAATGGGGTGGGTAATTTAACTTTAGAGATTGAAGTGCCCTTGGCAATACATTATTTGATAGAAAATAAATCCGGTTTTGCTGGGTTAAGCATTAATAATAAAATGAGTACTTTAATAAACAATGCAGTTCAGTTAAAAATTAGAGCAAAATATCCGCAATTTTTAATAGATATTCCTATACTAATATTACCTTGCAAAGGATCTTGCAACAATATTTTACCTATTTATGAAGGAATGGCTATGGGTTTTAAAATTCATTATTTTTTTCGTGATAATAGCTTTAATATTAGTTTTTCTAAAATAAGGAATTTTTTTTATATTTGTTTCCATTAATTGAAAACATGGTTTCTTTTTAAGTATAAAATTTTTAACATGGTTTTGTATCCGTTGAGTAGGCCAATTGAGCCATACGCCCAAAAACCTGGCAAACCCGAAAACGGATTTATGAGTAGAGAACAAAATATAATATATAAAAAAAATGAAAGTCATTCTGAGTGTTGCGCCCTAGCGCAATGTATCGAAGAAGACTTGAGCGGTGAAAATTCCAATTTGCTTTACTCTGGTTTCGATACATTTTTTGGAATATTAAAAAATAAAATTAAAAATTAATTTTAATGGCAATAGCTATAAATGGTTTTACCAGCATTTATGCACATGCAAGTGCAGACAGAAATAATAGATGGACAACCAGCATTATTACCTGCTAATTTTACAATGCAGCTAGGCATAAATTCGGCAAACGAAAAATTATTTGTAACATTCAATTCACCTGTTACCCAAAATATTATATTGGAAATAAGAGCAATAAATAACATGACAGGGGTAAATATGGGTACTATATCTATAGTTGCCAATGAGGAAAAAGTAATAGAATTGTCTACAACAGCATTTAATTTTAATGCTGTATATTTGCTTCTTGCAAACGGTCAAAACAATGCTATGCAAGTAAAACCATTTTTAAAGTAGTACATCATTATGTTCAAAAAAGTTCTGATTTCACTTTACTTTTGTTTGCCCATAAAATTAATTTATGGGCAAACAGAGGTTTTTTTTACGCAAATAACACACAGCACTAGATATAAAAACTTTAAAGGAAATGCCCCTGCAGGTTACAAGTTATATAAAAACAATTATTCCAACTCATTTGCGGCAGGGGTGGCGGTGCCTATAATCCACAACTTTAGCTTATATGCAGGTTGCAATTATATTTTTACCCGCAATGCCACTCATATAAACATAGATTATGTAGTAGGTCGCAAGATGTATTCTAGTTCACATTCTATAACCATTACAGAAGCAGTTGTGCCCATGCTTGGCATTAGGTATAAGTTTAAAGACAAATTCAATTTTAATTTATCTGGAATTTATCAATATCAAAATCCGATTCAAATGAGAAGTATTAGAATTTCAACTCCACAAAATGCTAATGGTTCGGTTGATACATTAACATTAATGAGAAGTCAAACATCTTTGAACAATTCGAAATGGGGTTTTGTTTGCGCAGCAGAATATAAAATTGCCAAAGTTGGTCGGTTTAATTTTTACGCTGGTTTAACTTATTTATATTTAAAGCCTAGGGTGTTGCGTACTATTGAAATAGCAGTTCAAAATCAAAATTATAAGCACAGTTATTCACCATCTAGATCATTTTTAGGGTTAACCGTTAGTGCAGCATATATCTTTAAAAAACAAATATCAGCAGATAAGATTTAAAAAATCTTTGGCAATAACAAAGATTTTTTTAGAGTCCATACATTTATCAATGCCCCAAATCATAGAACCCCTTAAAGGATCTTGCAACAATATTTTACCTATTTATGAAGGATTGACTATGGGTTTTAAAATTCATTATTTTTTTCGTGATAATAGCTTTAAAATTAGTTTTTCTAAAATAAGGAATTTTTTTTATATTTGTTTCCATTAATTAGAAACATGGTTTTATATCCCTTGAGTATACCAATTGCGCAATACGCCCAAAAACCTGGCAAACCCGAAAAACGGATTTAGAGTAGGGATTAAAAAATTTAAAAGAAAAAAAATGAAAAAATTCATTAACAGAAGCATTTGGGTATCAATGGTTTTCTTAACATTTTATTGCCTTGTAAATGCAAATGGACCTAATGAGCAATTTAAAAGTATGAAAACCTTTAAAGAACAAGAAACAAGCAAAGTGTTTATTCCTAAATTAAAAATTAGTATAAAGCTTAAGCCTTATAGGTATGGTGGAACATCAAATGATGGAACCCAGGCATGCAACTGTGCTTATTGTTTCGGTATATGCATATATAAAAAGAAGACCTCTCAAGGAATAGCACCAGATTGGATTACAGCTTTAGCTACTATTGATAAAGACAATAATACAGTTAGGTTAGATTATCTTTCAGACCCAATTAACAAAGATACAGTGGTTATTCTTGATATACCCGTAAGTTTTACTTCGGCCATGTTAGTTGGAACTAATTTAGTAAGCCTAACAAAATTGCAAGGCACATATAGCTGCAATGATATAACTCAAAATATTCAAGATGAAAGTGGCAATAATGTCACTAGTTATGGACATGTGGTACTAAGCGCAAATATTCAGTAAATGAATTTTAACAAGTTAAATATATTTTTAGCCTTTTCAATTATAATCCTTGGTATTGGTTGTCAACCAATACTTAGGATTATGCTTGATATCCATGAGCCAAAAAAAATTACTCAGAAACAATTTATTAAAGAAGCCATCAAATATGATCTATTGGAATATAATCATTTAATTGCAGATAGCTTTCTTGTGGATAAATTAGGCAATTTTAACCAACAAGACCATTTTAATGCTTTGTTCTTTTTTGTCAACAACCAACCCGTTGTGCTTGCTGACTTGGAAAACTGTGCTGGACGAGGCATTACGGAAATAGAATCATTTGTTTCGGGAAAAGAATCATTTGTAAAGAATAACGGAGTTTTTTTGGACGAAATTTTTGAACACACTAGAATAATAGATGTAAAAACACAAAAACTATATGATAAGCAACTATATCACTCCAATAAAACAATTTTAATAACCTGGGCATCTCATCAAGGTCGTTTTAATAAAGTACCAACAAAGGTTTGGGGAAAAGAGTGTGCTTTAAAAATTAAAGACTCCACAGTAACTGTTTTTTATTTAAATTTGGATTTGATAGACGGGAATTGATAAGGGTGTTAAAATTAGCTTATTTATCCATTCCATAAATACTTTCATAAATAGTCGAGCCTTAAAAAGCCATTTTTATTTTTAAATTAAAATTCAGCACTTCAATAATTCTAAAAATAAAGGTTTCAAAAAAGTGCCAAAAAGATGATTTCCATTTATTCATCATCCTTTTGAAGTT
>Ga0209390_10000101_pt1 | contig 142433 bp, 138 predicted proteins | sample BON01_FD_187212 | JGI IMG/M metagenome (GOLD analysis project Ga0209390, IMG submission 187212) | Freshwater microbial communities from Lake Bonney liftoff mats and glacier meltwater in Antarctica - BON-01 (SPAdes) (version 2) | ecosystem: Environmental > Aquatic > Freshwater > Ice > Glacier...
CCCCGACAACAAGTTCGTCCTCAGCGCGGCCAAGACCAGCGTCGCAGGGAACTCAATCTCGATCTCGGCCCGCGCATCAGTCCTCGGAGCTGGGCTGCTCTCCCAGCGCTGGTCGGCGCGCCGCCGCGACGGGCGCGGCCCGACCTACCGCTGCTCGGCCGGGCGCCGGGTGAACGCGGCTGGCCTCTACTCGCTGCGCTGCAAGTTCGGCGCGACAGCCCGAAGAGCGCTTAGGAAGTCGTCGCTGCGCCTAACCCTGATCACGAGCTTTGATCCAGCGAGCCAGTTCCCCACCACGACCCAGACCAAGACGCTGCTGCTCGCGCGCCGCTGATCGCATGATCGGGTAGCGTTCGGCCAGTCAACTAGCGGGAGGGACTGATCAATGAACCACCTTCGCGTCGCAACCTATGACGTAACTAGCGGAACCGCTGCCGAGATCGCCGAGATCGTTCAGCAGCCCGGCGGGATGCTCGAAACTTTTCAGGCAATGCCGGGCTACAAGGCCTACTCAGTGCTTGAGGTGTCGCCTGACGAGATCATGTCGGTGAGCGCCTGGGAGACGCACGCGGAGGCTGAAGAAGCTATCGCTGCCGCCGCTGAGTGGGTGGCAGTCAACATTGCCGACCGGCTGAAGCGGACCTACAACACCTCAGCCTCGCCGCTCTTCTGGGACGGCACGATCGGCTGAATCACGCGCGTGCGGCCGGGGCAATCCGCCCCCGGCTGGGCGCCGGTCTACGCAACCGTCCGTTGCGCTGCCTACCGTTGCAGCCATGTCCACTCAGCCTCCTTCCGAAGATCCAACCCAGCAGTACAGCCCGCAGGCAGGCGGCCAGCCGCCTGAAGGAGGCGGTAAAAACCCGTGGCCTTGGATCCTCGGCGCGATCGCGATCATCGTTGCCGGCGTGATCGCGGCGATCCTGATTACCGGCGGGAACGATTCAGAGAGCTCAACCGATGCGTCGACAACGCCGGTCACGACGCTGACGACGAAGACGGCGACCTCGACCCCAACCACGACAGTCTCGCCAACAACAACAACGGCAACCACGACGACCGCCCCGATCAACATCACGCGAACCTGCACCGTCAACAACATTGCCGGAGTCGCCGGTGGCAGCACGGTCGCCAACGTCAACGCGACCGACGTGCCGTCCTCGCAGACTGCGCTGGCAAGCTGCACTCAGGCCAGCGCGCTAGTCAAGGGCGTTGCGCGCAGCGGCGTGCAGATGCCTGTGACAGTCCAGGGCTTTGCCTGCACGCCATCGGTTAGTGGCAGCAAGGCGAAATGGACTTGCGTTCTTGACGGAGCCGACTCAGCGCTTACGATCACAACCAAGTTCCCGCTCACCTACACCAACTAAAGGAAGCTCACCATGGCGTCGCAGCCCCCTCAGGACCCCAACCAGCCCGGGTACCCACCACAGCAGCAGGGCTACCAGCAGGCCCCTGGCGGACAGCCGCCGCAGAAGAGCAACCCTTGGCCTTGGGTGATGGGCGCCGTTGCGATCATCGTCGTTGGCGTGATAATCGCGCTCGTCGTTACCGGCAATCAGGACAAGAACAAGACGATTTCGACAACGCAGTCCGTGCCGACAATCACGAACACAACCGTCACGACGACAACAGCGCCGCCGACGACGATCACGACGACAACGACAACGCCGACCGTTACAACGCCTTAAGCCGCGCAGCTCAGCCGGCTGGCGCAGCGCAGCGCTCGTAGACGAGCCAGGAGCGGTTGCCGCCGGCCAGCTTGAAGCCCGCCGGTGGTGGAACCACGCTGCGGTTGAGGTCGCGTGGGTCAAGGATGTAATCGCTCGCGACCTTTGGCGTTGCGGCCGCAATGAATTCGCCCGAGCGCTGCCGCTTATCGGCGGCGCTGAAGATCTGCTCGGCGGGAAGATAAGTCCACAGCGCCAGCAGCGGCACCGGGCGATGGTTGGGGACCGAGATTGGCGTGCAGGATTGGTTGATCAGCCCCGGAGGCCGCTTAACGAGCGCGCGCAGGTCAGCTTGAATTTGCTCTTGACGCTCAAGCGCGTAGCGCAGGTTTGAGATCCGACTAACCTGGGCCGGGGTGAAGACGATCAGCAGCAGAATCGTCAGCAGCGCAAACGAGGCCCACGGTCTGCGCCGCTTGTCTCCCGCGGCCAGCTCGCGCCAGCCGAAGACGCCGGCGCCGCAGAAAATTGCGCCGATAATCGAAGGCAGCAGCAGGTAGCGCCCGAGCGCTGGCAGGCCGGCGAGCGCCAGCAGCGCAAAGGCCGCGAGCGCCACGAGCGCGATCAATACCGGCTCACGAACCCGCTCGCGCAGCGCCCAAAGTGCGAATCCAAGGCCGCCGAGCGCGCCAAAGAGGACCGGTTCGCGAAGGATTTCGCCAAGCCGGCGCGGCGCCACCGTGACCAGCGCGCCAAGGCCTGTTGCGCGGCCCAGCGCGCGCGCATTATTTTGCGTGTCGGTGAGCGAATAGAGCAGGTTGCCGGTTATCAGCTGATCGGCCAGCAGCCAGACGAGCGGCCCGATCGCCGCTATCGCCAGCCAGCCGACTACCTGCCGCGGGCGGTGCTCGCCGCTGAACCAAAGGTAAACCACGTAGGCCGCCGAGAAGGCCCAAGCCTCAGGCCTGATTAGCCCAGCGGCAGCGAGCAGGGCGAGCACCGGCGTGGCGGCGCGCCGCCGCCGGCTCTCGACAAGCACCGCCGCTAGCACCAGCGCGACGTAGGGAATGTCAACAAAGGCTCGTGCGCCGAAGTCGAGCAGTGGGCGCCGCGTGATCATGATCAGCGCCGCCAAAACGCCAGCCCACGGCCCAAACCAGAGCGAGCCGAGCTTGTAGGTCAGCCAGATCAGCGCTCCAAGCGCGAGAAAGGCAACGACGATCACGATGTCGGTGGCGGCCACGCCGTGCACTCCTGCCACGACAGTCTTGCTAAACGGTGCCAGCAGGATTCCGTAAAGCGTGCCGAGCGGGTGCAGCGTCGGCGTGAACGCGGCGCCAAGCTCAAGGCTGCGCCCGTCACTGAGCTCGCGCCCCCAGACCAGCGAATAGAGCATGTCGTAATTGACTAGGCCGCGGCCGACGATCAGCCACGAGATTGCTGCCAGCGCGACAATTGACGCGGCCGCCTGAACTGTGCTTCGTGCGCTGCGCATTGGTTCTAACCCTGCGGCAGCGCGGCGAGCGCCACGAGCAGCTCGCGGGCGCAGCGCTCACCAAGGTCGAGGTGTTCGAGCACAAATGATTCATTTGGCGCGTGGATCTCATCGCCGGCAAGGCCAAAGCCGCTGACGATCACGGGGATTCCAGCGGCGGCGAAATCGGCAACGACTGGGATTGAGCCGCCGCTGCGAATTAGCGCCGTCGGCATGCCGCTGGCGCGCTCGATCGCCTCGCGCGCAATCTGAATTACCGGAAGGCTAGGCGCGAACAGCGATGGCGTAGCTGTGTGCGACTGCAGCTCAACCTCAACGCCGGTTGGAACGCCGCTGCGTAGTAGGCGCTCCAGTTCGGTCGCGATTGCCTGCGCGTCCTGCCCTGGCGCGAGCCGCGTAGTTACAAACGCGCGCGCCTGAGCTGGGACGATAGTTCGCTGCGCGCCAGCTTCGATCCAGTTGACCTCAAACGACGGTTCAGCACCATTGCGGCGGCGGAAATCGGCGCCGGAATCGCTCGTTAGCGGCGTCGCTCCAACCTCGCCCAAAATCTCCTGGCCGGGGCGCAGCTTCTGCCACGAGTCGAGCTCTTCTTGCGACGGCGGCTCGGCGCCGGCGCGCAGCTCGTCGCAGATGTTGCCGTCAGCGCCCGGCAGCAGTGGCGTGAGCATCTGCTGGAGCACATGCAGCGCGTTCTGAACGCTGCCGCCGTAAAGGCCGGAGTGAAGATCGCGCGGCTGCGCTGTGACGGTGATCATTGTGCTGACGCAGCCGCGCAGGCCGATCGTGATCGCCGGCGTCTTTGCGTCTTCCATCGCGCTGTCAAAAACGATCGCGCAGTCGGCGCCGCGCTCGTCGGCTTTGACCCACGCCGCCACCGACTCGCCTCCCGCTTCTTCCTCGCCCTCAATCACTACCCGCACGTTGACCGCCAGCTCACCGCTCTGGAAAAGCTCGCAGGCGGCCGTGAGCAACGGGTAAAAGTTGCCTTTGTCGTCAGCGGCGCCGCGCGCGTAGAGCCTGCCGCCGCGAAGCTCAGGCTCGAACGGCGGACTCTGCCAGGCGTCGAGCGGGCCGGGCCCCTGAACGTCGTAGTGGCCGTAGATGATCACCGTTGGCGCACCTTCTTTGTTGGCGCTCAATTCACCAATCACCAGCGGGTTGCCGCCATCGATTGTTACCAACTCAGCTTCGCCGCCGGCGCGGCGGACAATTTCGGCAGCGAACTCGGCGGCCCTCAGAAGATCCTTCGCTTCGCCGCCGCCGACTGAGATCGACGGAATGCGCAGCCAGTCGTAAAGCTCTTCGAGCCGACCAGGTTCCATCGCCTCAGCCTACTTGGGGGACGAGCGCAAACTGGGCTGACCGCGTGCGAGGGCGGCCCTAGAACGGCCGCCGCTCCCTCTAGACTTGCGGCTCCGTGTCCGCTGCTCCTTCGCTCTATCGCCGCCACCGCCCGCGCAACTTCGCTGATGTTGTGGGCCAAGAGCACGTAGTACGAACGCTGACCAACGCCGTCGGAGGGGGCAACGTCCACCACGCCTACCTTTTCGTTGGCTCGCGCGGCACCGGAAAGACTTCGATGGCGAAGATTCTCGCTGCCTGCCTCAACTGCGAGCAGGGGCCAACGGCTGAGCCGTGCGGCGTCTGCGACTCCTGCATCGCAATTCAGCAGGCCAGTTCGATGGACGTGATCGAGATGGACGGCGCCTCGCACAACTCGGTTGACGACATTCGCGAGCTGCGCGAAAGCGTCGCCTACGCGCCGGTTAGTGGCCGCTCAAAGGTTTACATCATCGACGAGGCGCAGATGCTCACGCCGCAAGCTTGGAACGCATTTCTCAAAACGCTTGAGGAGCCACCGCCGAACACGATTTTTGTGCTCGCCACAACCGAGCCAAAGAAAATTCTCGACACCGTCGTTGACCGCTGCCACCGCTTTGATTTTGGCCGCCCGACCGTCGAGCAGCTAACCGTCGTGCTTCAGCGCGTGGCGCAAAGCGAATCGATTGAGATAAGCCCTGACGCGCTCGCTTTGATCGCCCGCCACGCGACCGGCTCGTTCCGCGACGCGCTCGGCACGCTCGAGCAGCTCGTCACCTACAGCGGCAGCTCAATTTCAGTTGAGGACGTTCTCGCCGTGCTCGGCGTTGCCGACGACGACCTGCTCTTCGGCGCGCTCGACGCGATCAACGCCCACGACGCGCGCGCTGCGCTGGAAATTGCCGCGCGCTTGGCGCAGAGTGGGCGCGACCTGCAGATAGCCTCGCGCGACCTTGAGGTTCACGCCCGCGAGCTGCTCGTTGTAAGCACGCTCGGCGCCGTACCCAGCGAGCTGCGGGTTACTCCCGACCGCGATGCGCGCCTAGCCGAGCAGGCTGAGCGAATTGACGAGGCCGACGCCGTGCGGCTGCTTGATTTGCTTGGCGTGGCGATGCGTGCTACCCGCGATGGCGCTGACCCGCGCACGCAGCTTGAGCTGTCACTGGTGAAGGCTGCCACGCCTGAGGTCGATGCTTCAAGCAAGGCTCTGCTGGCGCGGATCGGCCGGCTTGAGGCGGCGCTCGGCGGCGCGCCGGCTGCTGAGCCTGCCGCCGCTGCTGGGGCCGAGGCTGGCGAAGCGCCGGCCGCCGAGCCGGAGCCCCTCGCCGAAGTACCAGCCACCGAGCCTGTCACTGAGCTAGTCGCCAAGCCGGAGTCCCTCCCAGAGCCGCCAGTCGACCCGCCGCCGCCAGTTACGCCGGCCGCCAGCGCGGCGCTTGCCGCCGCCGCGGCGCCAGAGCCAGAGCCAGCTGAGCAGGCCGCGCCGCAGCCGTCGGCCGCGGCCGTCCAAGTGACGATTGAGCAAGCTACCGAGCTATGGCCAGCAGTTTTGGAAACGATTAATCCCGACCAGCCGATGGTCTGCGCTGCACTCGCGCGCGCTCAGCCGGTCGAGATGCGAGCCGGAATTCTGGTAGTTGCCTTCCCCGAAGACGACTCTTTCAATCGCCGAATGGTTGCCGACAACGCTGACGCTCGCACCGTCGTAGGGCTGGCGCTGGAATCGCTGCTTGGTGTGCGCGTGAAGATTGAATACGAGCTGCGCGACCTTGGCGTGGCGCCCGCGGCGCAGGAGTTGGCTGGCGACGAGCTGGTTGATCGGCTGCTTGAAACGTTCGACGCTGAAGAGATTGTCGCCGCGCCGGTAGCGAACAATGAGGGCGCCGCCGATGGAGCGGGCGGCGAGCAGCCAGAATTTGCTGACGGCGGCGAGCCTGGCGCTGAAGGTTCCTAGCGAATGTTTGCTGCTCCCGTCCAGCGGCTGATCAGCGAGCTTTCAAAGCTCCCGGGAATTGGTTCGCGAACCGCGCAGCGGCTGGCTTTTTACATTCTCCGGCTCGAGAAAGACGACGCGCTGGCGCTGGCCGACGCGATCCGCGAAGTGAAAGAGAAGATTGGCTTCTGCGAAGTCTGCTGCAACCTCGCGGAAGGCCCGCGCTGCGTAATTTGCGAGGACGCGCGCCGCGACCAGACAGTGATCTGCGTCGTTGAAGAACCTGGCGACGTAATCCCTGTCGAGCGAACGCACGAATTCCGTGGCACTTACCACGTGCTGGGCGGCGCGCTTTCGCCGATCGACGGGATCGACGCTGAGGACCTTAAGATCGCTGAGCTCTACGCGCGGATTGAAAGCGCCGACCCAAAAATCATTGAGATCGTGCTCGCCACCAACCCGACGACGACCGGAGAAGCGACAGCGCTGCAGATCGCGCGCGGCGTCCACGAGCGCGCACCGGACGTTGCCGTGACGCGGCTCGCCTCCGGCCTGCCGGTCGGCGCCGACCTTGAGTACGCCGACGAAGTTACGCTCGGCCGCGCGATGATGGGCCGCCGCGCCGTCTAAGCGGTCGCACTCAACCGCCAAAAGGCCGCGCACGCTCGTATCCTTGGCCGCTATGGCTGACGCGACGATCGTGATGAAGTTTGGCGGCAGCTCAGTGGCCGACGCTGAGCGGATTCGCCGCGCCGCTGAGCGGATTGTGGCGCGGCGCGAAGAAGGCCACCGCGTGGTTGCCGTGCTTAGCGCCCGCGGTAAGGAGACCGATCGCCTGATCGAGGCTGCCTACGAGGTTTCCGAGAACCCTGACCCGCGCGAAATGGACATGCTGCTCTCGACCGGTGAGCGAGTCTCTTGCGCGCTCTGCGCGATGGCGATCAACGACCTTGGCCATCAGGCAATCTCCCTAACCGGCTCGCAGGCTGGAATAGTCACCGACACGACGCACACCAAAGCGCGAATTCTTGACGTGCGCGCCGACCGCATCAGCGAAGCGCTCGATGCCGACAACATTGTGCTCGTCGCCGGCTTCCAAGGTGTGTCAACGACGAAAGACGTAACGACGCTCGGCCGCGGCGGCTCCGACACGACGGCCGTTGCGCTGGCCGCTGCGCTCGGCGCCGAAGAGTGTGAAATTTACACCGACGTTGCCGGCGTTTTTAGCGCCGACCCAAGAATCGTGCCCGATGCGCGCAAACTGGCGGTGGTCGCCTCCGAGGAGATGCTTGAAATGTCATCGTCAGGGGCGGGTGTGCTGCAACTGCGCAGCGTTGAATATGCCCGCAACCATGGCGTCCGTATCCACTGCAGGTCGAGCTTTGAGGACGGTCCCGGTACCGTGGTCCTCGCGGAGAATCAGAGAATGGAACATCCACTCATCACAGCTGTGACTCATTCAACCGACGAGGCTCGCGTCACGGTAATCGGCGTGCCCGATACGCCCGGCGCCGCCGGCCAGATTGCTACCGCGCTAGCAGAGGCGCACGTAAACGTCGACATGATCATTCAGAACGAGCCTGTTTCGAAAGACACGCGCGCCGACATGTCGTTCACGGTGCCGCGCGACGACCTGCGCGCAGCTCAGGACGCGCTCGATCGCCTAAAAGGGGAGATGGGGATCGGCGACGTTGCCACCGACCAAGAGATGGGCAAGGTTTCGGTGATCGGAGCCGGCATGAAGTCGCACCCCGGCGTGGCGGCGAAAGTCTTCAGCGTGCTTGGCGCAGAGGCAATCAACATCGAGATGATCTCCACCTCGCCGATCAAGATTTCATGCGTGATTGCCGGCGACCGCGTTGAGGACGCTGTGCGCGCTTTGCACAGTGCCTTTGAGCTGAGCGGCGAGGATACGATTCGCGCGGAAGAGCCGTTCGGGCTTCCACCGTCATGAAGATTGCCGTCGTTGGCGCAACCGGCGCCGTTGGGCGCCTGCTGCTGGCGATGCTCAGCGAGCGCGGCGTAGGAAGCGAAACAGTGCCGTTCGCCAGCGCGCGCTCGGCGGGAACGATTCTTGACGGCTACGGCGAAGTGCAGCCGCTGAGCGCGGAGACGATTAGCGGCTTTGATTTAGCGCTCTTTTCGGCCGGCGGCTCTAGCTCGCGTGAGTGGGCGCCGCAGTTCGCCGCCGCCGGCGCGCTTGTCGTCGATAACTCATCGGCCTGGCGGATGGATAGCGAAGTGCCACTGGTCGTCAGCGAAGTCAACCCGGACGCGCTCTCGGGCGCAGCGAAGCGAATTGTTGCCAACCCGAACTGCACGACGATGGTCGCGATGCTGCCGCTCAAAGCGCTACACGACCAGTTTGGCTTAACCGCAATGGTTGCCACCAGCTACCAAGCCGCGGGCGGCGCCGGCCGCAGCGGGATTGATGAACTTGCGGAGCAGGTGCCGCTGCTGCACGAGCACGTCGACCTGCTGATAAGTGATGGTGAGCAGGCGGCGCGCAAGGTTACGGCGCGGGTCCACGCCAACACGCTCGCCTACAACGTCGTGCCGATGCTTGGCGCACTGGAAGCTAACGGCTACACCGACGAGGAGATGAAGCTTCAGAACGAGAGCCGCAAGATTCTCGACTTGCCTGCTCTAAAGGTCAGCCCGACTTGTGTGCGCGTGCCGGTGATGGTTGGCCACGCGATTGAGATCCGTGCCAGTTTTGAGCGCGAGGTTGAGCTGGAGGCCGCGCTTGCGGCGCTCGCCGCATTCCCAAATCTTGTCGTCGAAGACGCGCCGACGCCGCTGGAGTGGGCGGGGCGCGACGAAGTAGCGGTAGGCCGCGTGCGCGTAGACCTTGATGATCCAAAGAGCATCAACTTTTTCGTGGTGGGGGACAACCTGCGCAAGGGCGCGGCGCTGAACACCGTGCAGATCGCTGAGCTGGCGATCGCTCGCGGCCTAGTTGGCTAGCAACAGGCGCCTGCGGCTCAAGCTTGCGCTGGCGGCGAGGGTAGGGCGGTGACCGGCCCGGTGAGGCTCACCTTGAGGCGGTCGCCGGGGTGGCAGGCAGGGAAACCAAGGTTGCGGCTGTGAACCCGCACGCCGCCCTCGAGCTCAAGCGTTACGAGCTGGTCGTGGCCGAAGTAGACGCGCTCAACAACAATTCCGTCTTGGCCGCCTCCGTCTTGCGAAGTTGAGATTGACTCCGGTCGGATCAGCACGTCGACCGGGCCTTCGAGGCTGCCGTCGACCGCGGCTTCGCCTAGCAAGCAGGTGGCTCGGCCGCCACTGGCCTTGCCGGGGAGGACGTCGATCTCGCCGAGGAACGAGGCGACCCAGTGGTTGGCCGGGCGGCCGTAGATCTCTTCCGGCGTGCCGAACTGTTCGATCTGGCCAGCGTTCATGACGGCGACGGTGTCGGCAAAGCTGAGCGCCTCTTCTTGGTCGTGCGTCACCAAGATCGCGGCGACTCCGGCGGCGCGAAGGATCTCGCGCACCTCGCCGCGGACCTGCTCGCGCATCGAGGCATCAAGTCCGGAGAACGGCTCGTCGAGCAGAACCACCGAGGGGGTGGGTGCCAATGCTCGGGCCAGGGCGACTCGCTGCTGCTGGCCTCCGGAGAGCTCGTCGGGGCGGCGGTCGCCGAGCCCGTCGAGGCCGACGAGGCGCATTACCTTCGCTACCCGCTCGCGGTCGGGGCGGCGGCCGAGTGCGTAACCGACGTTCTGCTCGACGGTCATGTGGGGAAAGAGCGCGTAGTCCTGGAAGACCATCGCCACGCTGCGGCGCTCGGGGGGAGTGAAGCCCTCAGCGGAGGCGACAAGGTTGCCAGCCACCTCGACGGTGCCGGCGTCAGGACGCTCAAAGCCGGCGACCAGGCGCAGCAGTGTGGTCTTGCCGCAGCCGCTGGGGCCGAGCAGCGCGGCGATCTCGCCGGCGTGGAGTGTGAGGTCGACGTCGCCGACCGCACGGACATCGTCGAAGTGCTTGCGCAGCCCTTCGACTCGGACGATCTCGGCCCGCTCGCCAGCACCACCGATTGAGCAGGCAGCTACTTTTTCAGCTACTGAAGTCACGCCTCCTATTGTCGCAGCATCGCTCATCGCTCACGGCCCACCAGCAGCCAGACGCCCGGCGCGGTAACCAAAAGCAGCACGAGAGCGGGAATCGCCCCGCTCTCGAAAAAGGCCCGCGTCGATTCCTGCCAAATTACAAGCGGCAGGGTGCTGAACTCGATCGGCGAGAGCAGCACGACGATCGGCAGCTCCTTGATCGCGGCAACGAACACCAGCGCGGCGCCGGCGAGAATTCCCGCGCGGGTAAGTGGGATGCCGATCGTCGCCAGCACGCCTAGCGGTGAGCGCCCCGAGCCGCGGGCGGCTTCCTCCAGGCGCGGCGGCAACTGGAGCACGGCGGCGCGGGTCGCCGTGATCGCCAAGGGCAGGCACACGATCACCATCGCGATCACCGTCATCGGAAGCGTTTGGTAAAGGAACGGCACTAGGCGGATGCCAACGAAAACAATTGCCAGCGCCACCACGATGCCGGGCAGCGCATAGCCGGTGGTGGTCAGTGTGTCGACCACGCGCGAGAAGCGCCCGGGCGCTCGCGCGCCCAGCCAAGCCACCGGCAGTGCGCAGAGCGCCGCGAGCGCTGCGGTCAAGGTGGCGAGCAAAATTGAGTTGGCCGCAGCGGTGATGACCTGCTGCCAGTTGGTCGCGCCAGCGACGCTCTGGGCCGACCAGTAGATCAGCATTCCGACCGGAAGCAGAACGGAGAAGAGCGTGACCAGCGCGCAGAAGGCAAGGGCCGGGAGCCGCCATCGGCCGAGCGCGACAGTGCGGGTTGGGCGAATGCTCCCGGGGCCGACGCGGTGGTAGGAGCGTGAGCGGCGCACGCGGCTCTCTACCAGGAGCAGGATTAACATCACCACCACCAGCACGCCGGCTAGGGCGGCGGCGCCGGTGCGGTCGAAGCTTCCCCGATATGACTGGTAGATCACTCGCGTGAACGAGTCGAAGCGCAGGATTGAGACGGCCCCGAAGTCAGCCAGTGCGTAGAGCGAGACCAGCAGGGCGCCGGCGCCGATTGCGGGGATCAGCTGGGGGAGTATTACGGTGCGCGCGATCTCAGCCTGCGAGCGCCCCATGCCCGAAGCGGCATCCTCGAGGTTGGGGTCAAGGCGCTTCATCGCCGCACGGACGGGGAGCAGCACGAGCGGAAAGGTGAAGAGGCTGAGGACGATCCAAGCTCCGGCGAAGCCATAGATGCTGGGGATCTTGTCGACGCCGAGCAACGACTGAAGCTCGCCGCGCGGCCCGAGCGCTGAGACGAAAAGGTAGGCGCCGATGTAGCTGGGGATCACTAACGGGAGCACCGACAGAACGGTCCAGCCGCGGCGCCACGGCAGGTCGCTTCGGCTGGTGAGCCAAGCCAGCGGGACGGCGATCGCCGTGGCCGTGGCGCCAACCGCCAAGGCCAGAGCGAAGCTGCGCAGGAACAACTGAAGGGTGTCCGCGCGCCAGATGATCTCCCAGGCCAGCGACGGCTCGTCGAGGATCACGGCGAACAGGTAGACGACCGGTACGGCGCAGACGACCGCTACTACCAGCGACGCGACGAGCGTGCCCGACAGGCCAGCGCCGCGATCGGCGCGAGCCTGCTGACTTGCTGCCTGGACTCCTGCCTCCATCGGCTAAAGAACGCCGGCCTGCTTGAGCAGTTCCTGCGTGCCTTGGAGGTCTTCTAGGTCTCCAAGGTCGACGTCCGGCTGCTCGATGCTCGAGAGCGGCGGGAGCGACGGATCCTGCTTGACGCCAGGCACCAGCGGGTACTCACCGACCTGCCTAGCGAAGTACTCCTGCTGCGGGTTGGCGAGCAGGAAGCTCGTGAACGCCTTTGCGGCGTCCTGCTGGTTGGATGCCTTTGGGATAGCGGCGCCGGAGACGTTTACCAGGGTCCCTACGTCGCCGGCCGGGAAGAAGTGCAGCTGAACCGGATAGTTCTGGCCCTTGACCTCACCTTCGCGGATGCCCTCAATTACGTAGTAATGGTTGATCAGCCCGACCTCGATCTCGCCGTCGGCGATCGCGTCGCGGATGATCGAGTTCTTCTCGTAGGACTGCGTGCCGTTGGCCTTCATCTCTTCCAGCCACTTCTTCGTCCTCGCTTCGCCGGCGGTCAGCCGCATTGCGGTGACAAAGGCTTGGAAGGAGGCGTTGGTTGGGGCCCAGCCGACCTTGCCCTTCCACTGTGGCTGCGTTAGGTCGAATACCGACTTTGGCAGCTGGGCTTCTTGCAGCTTGCGGCTGTCGTAAGCGAGCACGCGGACGCGGCCGGTGATTCCGACCCAGTCGCCTTCGCTCGAGCGGTAGGTCGCGGGAACTCGGCCGAGGATGTTGCCTGGAAGCGCGGTCAGCAGGTCGGCCTGCTGGAGCGCTCCGAGGGCGCCGGCGTCTTGGCTGAGGAAGAGGCCGGCGGGGGTGCGGTCGCCCTCCTCGCGCAGGGTTGAAGCTAGCTCGGCGCTGTCGCCGTAACGGACCTCGAGCTTTACGCCGGGGTTTTCGTCGCGGTAGCGCTCGGCGAGTGGACCGATGAATTCCTCGTCGCGGCCGGAGTAGAGCGTGAGGCTCTTGCCGTCGCCGGCCGAACTCTGATTGTTCTCGCCACAGGCGGAAATGCCACCGATCGCTAGGAGCAGCAGAACTGCAGGTGCCACAAGGAGTTTTTTCATCGTGCCTCTCGCTTTGTCATTGATTTATCTCCAAAGGGTTTGAGGGACCAACAGCGCTAATCCCGATTGTCGCAGTAGGTTTTAGCACAATCCCAACTTGCACGGTCGGAGATCGGTCCCGCTGCCAGTGACCGATGCTCACGCAAGCGCGCTGGCCCACAACGCGATGCCGGTACGGGCCGCGCTGAACGCCGTTCAGATCGCCGGACTGGCAACCACTGGCGGCCTCGTTGGCTAGCTACCAGCCGCCAACGCCGCCGACAACCGCCTGCGACCAGTCGATCACTGAGGTCGGCTTGACGATGTGGTGCTGCAGGCCGAGCTCCTTGGGCGAGATACCGAGCGCGAGGCCAACCAGCTGCGGCAAGTGCAGGACCGGCATGTTTAGCTCTCGGCCCACCTGCTTGGCGGCCATCGGCTGCTGCAGGTCAAGGTTTAAGTGGCAGAGCGGGCAGGGGGTTACAAGGCAGTCGGCCTCGGCGTCGGTTGCATCAGCCAGATGGCGGCCGGCCTGCTCGAGTGAAGCCTTCTTGTTCATTGTGATGATCGGGAAGCCGCAGCACTTGTGTGAGCCGGCGTAATCAATCACGGTGCCGCCGAGCGTCTCGATTACCTGCCCGAGGTACTCGTCGCGTGGCTGGGCGCGGTTGATGTCGAGCCGGTCGGTTGGGCGGACGATGTAGCAGCCATAAAACGGGCCTACGCGTAGGTCGGTCAGCGGCTTTTGGACGAGGCTCGCTAGCCGCTCGAGGCCGATGTCCTCAACTAAAACCCATAGGAAGTTCTTGTTGATGATGCCGTCCTGATATTCAAGGCCCTCGTCGGCGAGCGTTTCGTTTACCTGGGCGCGGTAGTCGGCGCTGGCGTCAAGGCGCTGCTGGCATTCACTCTGCGCGCCCTGGCAGGTGGAACAGATGTTCATCATCAGGTCGGCGCCCTGCGTGATCTCCTGCTGAGCGAGCGCGAAGGTGCGGGCGTTAAGCGTGTCAGCGAGCTCTTGGCTGTGTTCGGCAATGACGCCGGCGCCGCAGCAGTTCGCGCGGTCAAGTTCAACCAGTTCGATGTTCAGCATCGGCGCGACGGCCGCCATTGAGCCGTGCAGCTCTGAGGTGAAGCCGCGGCTTACGCAGCCAGGCCAGTAGGCAACTTTCATTAGTTCCTTTCCTTCGCTTAAGCGCTTGAGCCTTCGGTGCCGTCGGGCGCAACCCCCACCGGCTCGGCAACTTCAGTTAGCTCCGCAGCTTCGACGCTCTCTTCGTTGTCGGCGTCGGTGCCACTGATGTAGGGGTTGAACTCTGTGCGCTGCTCGCGCCCCTCAACGACTTCAAAAATGTTCTTCACGCCCTCCGGCGCGCTGTGTGGGTGCAGCAGCGCTTTGGCCGGGCTCATCTTGCCCCGCAGTAGCGCGGTCATCACGATCGGGAGGCTTGAAATTAGCTCCGGCACGGCGCGCGGGTGGAACTTGCCGCCGTATGAATCGGGCAGCAGGTCAGCTTCGTGGAGGATGCCGTTCTTCTCAATGTTCTTGACGAATGCGGCCTCGTGGCGCTCGCCGTTGTTGCGGTCTTTGATCTCAAAGTCGTTGCCGGCGATCCGTCGCAGCCGCATGATCTGGTTCATTGGCGCGACGCCCTTCGGGCAAGCCTCAATGCACTTAAAGCAGTGCGTGCAGTCGTAAATGCCGTGCTTGTCCTCGCCGAGATCCTTCAGCCGCTGCTTGTGCGCGGCGTCACGCGGGTCACCGACGAAGCGGTAAGTCTTAGCCAAGGCGGCGGGGCCTACGAAGAGTGGGTCAACCTCCATCGAAAGGCAGTCGGAGACGCAGGCGCCGCACTGAATGCAAGCCATCGACTGCGTGATGTCGATCATCGACTCGCGCGAGACGATGTATTCGCGCTCCGGGACGGGCTGCTTGCCGATCAGCCATGGCGTTACCCGCTGAATCTTTTTCCAGTGGACTGCGTCCATGTCAACGATCAGGTCTTTAATGATTGGCATGTTGCCCATCGGCTCAACTTCGATTACGCCGTCTTCGCCAGCGCTTGCGAGCGCATCGTCAAGGTGGGTGTGGCAGGCGAGGCCCGCCTTGCCATTTACGCGCACGCCGCAGGAGCCGCAGATTGCTGAGCGGCACGAGCAGCGCACTCCAATTGAGCCGTCGATCTCATTGCGGGCTTGGAGGATGCCTTCCAGCACCGAGCGGTGAGGCTCTAGGTCGACGGTGTGCTGATCCCAATAAGGCGCTGCGCCTGTCTCAGGGTCGTAGCGACGGATCTTGAGCTTGAATTCGGCCATTGTTCTTTCCTCTAGGGCTTAGTAGGTGCGCGCTTCGGGCTGCCAGTCGGTGATCGTCACCTCTGAATACGAGACCTTCGGCGCGTCGCCACCGTTGCGCGAAACATCGATGTGCTTGAGCCACTCAGCGTCATTGCGATCGGGGAAGTCGGTGCGGAACTGGGCGCCACGTGATTCCTTGCGCTCCAATGAGGCGACGACAATTGCCTCCGAGCAGTCGAGCATGTAATCGAGCTCAATCGCGCCTAGAACGTCCTGGTTGAAGACTGCGCCCTTGTCGTCAACGTAGGCGGTTTTGGCCTCTTCTCTGAGGCGGCGGAGGATCTCATATGCACTTTGCAGCCCGGCCTCGTCGCGGTAAACAGCCGCATAGCGGTTCATCGTCTCGCCGAGCTCCTGCTTAATCTCGGAGACGCGGCGGCCACTCTTTGGCCGAGCCAGAATCTCAGCGATCATCGCGCGGTCCTTAACCAGCTGATCGTCGGAGACCTTTGGCATTTTCATTGCCAGCGCGCGCTCGGCGGCGTGTTCGCCGGAGCGGCGGCCGAAGATCAAAGTGTCCAGCAGGGAGTTGGCTCCAAGGCGGTTGCCGCCGTGAACTGAAACGCAGGCCACCTCGCCAGCGGCGTAGAGACCGGGAAGTGGGGTGGCGCCGTTGATATCGGTCTTGACGCCGCCCATGATGTAGTGCATTCCCGGCTGGATGATGATTGGCTCGCGCGTGATGTCGACGCCGGCGAAATCCTTGCCGATGTTTACGATCTCGCGCAGCGCTTCGAGCGTGCGCTTGCGCGGAACGACGGTGATGTCGAGGTAGATGCCCTGCTTGTCAGGGCCGACGCCACGGCCTTCGAGGATCTCCGTCTGCTCGGCGCGCGAAACAACGTCGCGCGAAGCAAGCTCCATCTTGTTCGGCGCGTACTTCTCCATGAAACGCTCGCCTTCAGAGTTGAGCAGGTAAGCGCCTTCACCGCGAGCGCCCTCGGTGATCAAGAAGCCATTCTCGGCCAGCGTTGTCGGGTGGTACTGGATCATTTCCATGTCCATCAGCGGCGCGCCGGCCTGGTAAGCCTGAGCAATTCCGTCACCGGTGCAGATCAAAGCGTTGGTCGTCGGCTGGAAACACTGGCCCGCGCCGCCGGAGGCGAGAATCACGCTCTTGGCGACGAAAGTTTCGATCTTTCCGCTGCGGATCTCGCGCGCTACAGCGCCGACGCATGCGCCTTCATCGCTGGTGATCAGCGAGGTTACGAACCACTCTTCGTAGCGCTCAATTACCTCGTGGTATTTCATCAACTGTTCATAGAGAACGTGGAGCAGCGCTTGGCCGGTGATGTCGGCGACGTAGGCGGTGCGCTTCATCGAGGCGCCGCCGAAAGCGCGCAGGTCCATCTCGCCTTTCTCATTGCGGTGGAAGGTGACTCCGGCGTGCTCAAGCCACATGACTTCGGCCGGTGCCTCACGGCACATCACCTCAATCGCGTCCTGGTCGCCGAGGAAGTCGGAGCCTTTGATCGTGTCGTAGGCGTGTGAGCGCCAATCGTCAACAGGGTTGATTGCGGCGTTGATGCCGCCTGCCGCCGCAACTGAGTGCGAGCGAACCGGGTGGACCTTCGAGAGGATTGCGACCGTGGCGCCAGTTTTTGAGGCGGCGATCGCCGCGCGTTGACCGGCGAGACCGGCTCCGATGATTAATACGTCGTGTGCGGGCATGGCTCCATTGGGGTCGTGTTCGCTGTCCAGCGGAAGCGCCTAAGGGGCGGTTCCGCCGCTGCTGAATTGTATACGGCGCAGGCCTGCGGCAGGGTCACGGTAGTGCCCGCTGGTGGCGCCCTGCAGCGCATCACCCGCGGCGGGCTCGATCGAATTAGCCCGCTGCAGGCGAGGAAGCTCGCAGCGCGCCTTTGTCTGTAGAAGTGAGGAGCGCGCTTAGGAGCTGTGCGGCACGGCGGCCGTAAGCGCTCGTTCTAGCTGCTGCGCCGTGACCACGCCGCAAAGGCGACTCTCGCTATCTACTACTAATACGGCGCCGATTTTCTTCAGCGCGTCGATCGTCAGCAGCGCCTCGATCGGGGCTTCGCGCGGCACGGCGCTGGCCTCGCTTGCGGCAGCATCGAGCAGCTGCCCGACGGCGGTTGCGGGCCTGCCAGCGCGAACTTCAGCGTCAACGGCTTCGGCTGTGAGGATCCCGTCAAAGCGGCCGAGCGGATCAACAACCGCAAACCATGGCCACTGAAAGCGGGCAAAGAACTGTTCGTCGGCATCGATTGCGCTCATCGACGATGGGATCGCGATCGGCTCAGAATCCATCACGTCGGCGACCGTGATCCCTTCGATCTCGTCGGTGAAGCGGCTGCTGGCGACGGCGCCGCGCGCCGCTGAAGCTAGGAACCAGCCGAGTACCGCGAACCAAAGCCCGGATACAACGTCGCCACGCATTAAGGCGTAAACCCCAAGCGCGATCATGATCACGCCGAAGCCCTGTCCGAGGTAGCCAGCAAAGCGCGTTCCCTTGCCGCGCTCGCCCGTCACCTTCCACGCAACGGCGCGCGTAATTCGGCCGCCGTCGAGCGGAAAGGCGGGAACAAGGTTGAAGATCAGCAGTGCCACGTTGACCATCGCGAGCCAGCCGATCAGCGCCGTAAATGGCGTCGTTGAAATGCCGCTAAAGGTCGCTGTGTTGATGACGCTCGTTGTTTGCGAGGCGACCGCTGCGATAGCGATGCAGAGCACGACGATGATTGCCGTAACGGCAGGGCCGGCCGCGGCCACCTTGAATTCCTCCCCCGGCGAATTGGAATCACGCGAAAGCTTGGCGACGCCGCCGAAGAGCCAGAGGTCGATTCCCGAGGTTGAGATTCCTTCGCGCCGCGCCGCCAGCGCGTGGCCTAGCTCATGCAGCAGCAGCGAGATGAAGAAAAGCAGCGTGGCGGCGATCGCAATTGCGAAAGAGAGCGTGTTTGAGGAGCCAATCAGAATGTCGCCGAAGTAGCCTGAGAGCCAATAGATCATCAAGAAAAGGAAGATGAACCAGCTCGGGTTGGCGCCCACGCGGATGCCAGAAACACTGAAGAGCTTGATTGAGCGCTCACCGAACATCTGCTTAGTCTCGCAGGGTCACGCTTAGCCCTGCGGGGTATGGCGCGCAACTATTGCAGCGGCGTCAATTCCGCTCGGCAAAGCGCCGTAGTTGAGGCCACGGTTCTCGCTCAAGCGCGCCGCGCAGAAAGCGTCTGAAACTACGCTCGGCCCGTGCTGAACCAGCAGCGCTGCCTGCAGCGCGATCGCCATTTGCTCAACGATCGTGCGGGCGCGAAACTCAAGCTCGTCGCCGCTTTCAAATTCGCTGCGCAGGCGCGCAATCGCTGCGTCGAGCCGCGCGTTGGCGCCGCTGGCGCGACCCAGCTCGGTGAAGAAACCTTCAAGCGATTCTGGTTCGTGGCGCAGCGCCCGCAGCACGTCGAGCGCGATCACGTTGCCGGAGCCCTCCCAGATTGAGTTCAGCGGCGCCTCGCGGTAAAGCCGCGGCATTCCCGACTCTTCGACGTAGCCGGCGCCGCCGAAAACCTCCATTGCTTCGAAGGCGTGTTGTGGTGCGCGCTGGCATGCGTAGTACTTCGATACTGCCGTGGCCAGCCGCTTGAACTGCGTGGCAGCCGGGTCGCTTTCGGCCTCATCGTAGGAGCGCGCCAGCCGCATTGCCATCACCGTCGCGGCCTCCGATTCGAGCGCCAGGTCGGCGAGCACGTTGGTCATTAGCGGCTGGTCTATTAGCTGCTTGCCGAAGGCGGCGCGGTGCGCGGCGTGCCAGGTTGCTTGCGCGACCGCGCTGCGCATCCCGGCCGCCGCGCCCAGCACGCAGTCGAGCCGCGTGTGCGCGACCATCTCGATGATCGTTGGGATGCCCCGGCCGGGCTCGCCAACCATCCGCGCGATGGCTCCGTCGTACTCAACTTCGCTGGAAGCATTGGAGCGGTTACCCAGTTTGTCTTTGAGCCGCTCAATTCTGACCTTGTTGCGTGAACCGTTGGGCAGGATTCGCGGCAGCGCGAAGCAGGAGATTCCTTCAGGCGCCTGGGCAAGGATCAAGAAAAGATCACTCATCGGAGCCGAGCAGAACCACTTGTGGCCTGTTATCTCGTATTCGGCGCCGGGGCCACCGCCATTGACCGCTTTTGCCGTCGTCGTGTTTGCGCGCACGTCAGAGCCGCCCTGCTTCTCGGTCATCGCCATGCCGCAGATCGCGGACCCCTTCGCGGCGGCGGGAACCGACGACGGGTCGTATGAGGTTGAGGTAAGTAGCGGCTCCCATTCGGCCGCTAGCTCAGGCTGGGCGCGCAGAGCGGGCACGGCGGCGAAGGTCATCGTCGTGGGGCAGGCGAAGCCGGCTTCAGCCTGCGTCGCGGTGATGAAGAGTGCGCCGCGGGCGACGTTGGCGCCCGGCTCGCTGCTGCGCCATGGCAGCGCGTGCAGCTGATCACGAATGCCGGCTGCCATTAATTTGTGCCACGAGTCGTCGAAAGTAACTTCGTCGGTTCGCTCGCCATAACGGTTAAAACGAGCCAGCACCGGTGGCCGCTCGTTTGCCAGCTCGCCCCACTGCATCGGCTCGCCGCCCCAAAAGCGGCCAGCCTCGCTGGCGCGTTCGCTCGCCCAGCCGCCGCCTTCGCGCTCCAACGCTTCAACGAGCGCCAGATTGTCTTCGAACAGGTTGCGTTCGCTCAGTGGCGGAGGCTGGTTCGTTACCTGATGGGTTGCCATCGCTTCAAAGGGTACGCCGCGCGCCCAAAGTCAGCGCCGCCGTTGCTTGGCTAGCCTCTGAAGCGCAAATAGCGTAAAGGGATGCGATGTCAAAGATTCAGGTAAAAAACCCGGTAGTCGAGCTCGATGGCGACGAGATGACGCGAATCATCTGGAAGTTCATCAAAGAGCAGCTGATCCTTCCCTACCTCGACATTGACCTCAAATATTTTGACCTTGGAATGGAGAGCCGCGACGCGAGCGATGATCAAATCACCATCGACGCTGCAAATGCGATCAAGCAGTACGGCGTTGGCGTCAAATGCGCGACGATCACACCGGACGAGGAGCGGGTTGAGGAGTTTGGCCTGAAAGAGATGTGGCGCTCACCGAACGGGACGATTCGAAACATTCTTGGCGGCGTGATTTTCCGTGAGCCGATCGTGATTAGCAATGTGCCGCGGCTCGTGCCGAGCTGGACGAAGCCGATCGTGATTGGCCGCCACGCATTTGGTGATCAGTACCGCGCGAGCGACCTTGTGATTCCCGGTGAAGGCACTCTGACGATGACCTTTGCGCCGAAGAACGGGGACGAGCCGATCGAGATTGACGTTTACGACTTCCCTGGCGGGGGCGTGGCGATGGCGATGTACAACCTCGACGACTCGATCCGCGACTTTGCCCGCGCTTGCCTGCGCTACGGCCTTGAGCATTCGATGCCTGTTTATCTGTCAACTAAAAACACGATCTTGAAGGCTTACGACGGCCGTTTCAAAGACATCTTTGAGGAGATTTACGAGGACGAGTTCAAGGCCGAATTTGAAGCCGCTTCGATCACCTATGAGCACCGCTTGATTGATGACATGGTGGCCTCGGCGCTGAAGTGGGAGGGAGGGTATGTTTGGGCTTGCAAGAACTACGACGGCGACGTTCAGTCAGACACTGTGGCGCAGGGCTTCGGTTCGCTTGGGCTGATGACGAGCGTGCTGATGACACCCGACGGCAAGACGGTTGAGGCCGAGGCCGCCCACGGCACCGTCACGCGCCACTACCGCCAGCACCAGCAGGGCAAGCCGACCTCAACAAATCCGATCGCCTCAATCTTCGCTTGGACGCGCGCCCTGCAGGCGCGCGGCCGGCTCGACCAGACGCCTGAGGTTGTGGCCTTCGCCGAGCGGCTCGAGCAGGTCTGCATCGAGACCGTCGAAGCTGGGCTGATGACGAAGGATCTTGCTCTCCTGATTGGCCCCGATCAACCGTTCCAAACGACCGAAGAGTTCCTCGCTTCGGTCGACGAACGGCTTCAGCTAGCGATGGCCTAAGTCGCAGCACTGATCTGTGACCGAGCGCACGTCACGTTGGCGCGCCGCTCGGTAGCGTCCCCGAAATCATTACTCACGATCCTTCGAGGGGAACCAAAGATGAGCAGCCCGACAAAAATTACCGTCACGGGAGCCGCCGGCCAGATCGGCTATGCGCTGCTCTTCAGGATCGCTTCAGGCCAGCTGCTCGGCCCCGACCGCCCGGTTGAACTTCGCCTGCTTGAGATCACGCCCGCGCTCGGCGCGGCCGAAGGAACGGCGATGGAGCTGCTCGACTGCGCCTTCCCGCTGCTCAGTGGGATTGAGATAAGCGACCAGCCTGACGAAGCGTTTGACGGTGCCAACATTGGCTTTCTCGTGGGCGCCCGCCCGCGCACGAAGGGGATGGAGCGCGGCGACCTGCTGGAGGCCAACGGCGGCATCTTCGCGCCTCAAGGCAAGGCGATTAACGACAAGGCTGCCGACGACATCCGCGTTCTTGTAGTTGGAAACCCCGCCAACACCAATGCCCTCATTGCGATGAGCAATGCGCCCGACGTTCCAGCCGAACGCTTCACTGCAATGACGCGGCTTGACCACAATCGCGCGATCGCGCAGCTGGCGAGCAAGACCGGGGTGCCCGTCGCGGAGATCAAGCGAATGATCATTTGGGGCAACCACTCGGCAACGCAGTACCCCGACATCAGCCACGCGAGGGTTGGCGGCAAGCCAGCCGTGGAAGTAGTTGACGATCAGGCGTGGGTTGAAGAGCAGTTCATCACCCGCGTGCAGCTGCGCGGCGCCGAAATCATTGAGGCGCGCGGCTCGTCGAGCGCGGCATCGGCTGCAAATGCGGCGATCGACCACATGCACGACTGGGTGCTCGGCTCGGCTGAAGCTGACTATGTCTCGATGGCGGTTCCTTCGGACGGCTCATACGGCGTTGACGAGGGAGTGATCAGCTCGTTCCCCGTTATCTGCAGCGGCGGCAGCTACGAAATCGTTGAGGGGCTCGAGATTTCCGACTTCTCGCGCCGGCGGATTGACGCCAGCGTTAGTGAGCTGGCTGACGAGCGCGAGGCAGTAAATAAAATGGGCCTGCTCGGCTGAGCAGACCCAATTTCAGTTCGCACAGTTTTCTGCTGAGCGCTTAACGCGGGTACCAACCACGGCCCTTCTTGCGGACGAGGCCTTCCTTCTCGAGGCTGGGGAGGACGCGGTAGAGGTAGTTCTGCTTGATCCCCATTTCCTGCGCCATCTCGGGGATCGTCACGCCCGGCGTTGTAGTGACGAGCTCAAGGGCCTGCTTGTCGCGCACGCCTGAGCCCTTCGGGCGGCCGCGGGCTCCGGTCCCTTTGCGGCGAACCGGCTGCTTTGCTGCGCGCTTGGCTGTTTTGCCACGGCGGCTGGGGCTAGGTCCGACTGCGCTAAGGGCGGCGACTGCGGCTTCGAGCCGGTCGTACTCGTCGTACATCGGGCGCAGCTCCGTGAGCCGCGCTTCCATCTCGCTTTTCTTCTTGTCTACAAAATCGGCCATTGGGTAATGCTCCTGGGGGGTTTGCAGTAACTACGTATTGATAAGTTACCACTTCGAACAAATTCGTTCGCAGAGCTTCAATGTGCCAGCTTTCTCGATTACTCTTGAGCTGCGAAAATTTGCTGCAGCCGTTCGAGCGACGCCAACGCTTCGCTCCGGGGCAGGTCGCCGGCGATAGCTTTTTGGGCCACGCGGCCAATGATGCCCATCGGTGGGAAGAACTCGTTGCTGTAGTGAAAGAGAGTGCCGCCATCGTTGGCTTCTAGCTGGTAGCTGGTCTCGGCGCGCGAGCCGGCAGGGCCGCGCCCTTCCCACTTCGCCAGGTGCGGCTCGTCACAGCTGACCAGCTCCCAAGCCACCTTCAGTGGCGCGCCGCGGATTTCCATCGTCTGAACCATCGCGAAGCCCAGGCGCGCCCTTCCGTCATCGCAGTGATTGAGTTTGCGGTGAATCGTCACCCAGTCACCAAGCCGCTGCGGGTTTAGTGCCACGTTCCAAACCTCCTGAGGCGCTGCGTTGATCCGGATTTCTTCAGTGACTGCGCCCATGTTTCTTTTAACGCGCCGCGAGCGGCTCAATTTTTTCCCACTCGCGCAAGGCGTGCGAGATTGCGCTGTCCAGGCGGTGCAGTCGCACGCCGAAGAGCTCGCGCGCAGCGGCGTCATCGGCCAGCAAATCGCCGCTCAGACCAGCCATCAGCGGCCCGACCAGTTCGCTCGTCTCGCCGGCGATCGCGGCCGCCACCACGCTCGCCACCGGCGTCAGTGAGAACGGCAGCTCAACGGCCGGCCGGCTCAGCAGCATTGCGTCGGCGATCCGCTGAATCAGCTGGCCGTAAGTAACGGCGTCGGGGCCGGCGATGTCGAGCACTAGCTTGCCCTCAACTGCGCTTGATAGGCCGGCCTGCTCCAAGTAGGCGACGACGTCCCGCCCGTCGATTGGCTGCGTGCGAAAGTCACGCCAGTCTGGCAGCGGCAAAAGCGGCGAGCGCTCCAGCAGCCGCACGAGGAAGCGAAACGAGCGCGACTGGGCGCTGATCACGATTGAGGCGCGCAAGGCAACTGCCTCGGGCGCGCTTTCCAGCAGCGTCTGCTCGACGGCGAGGCGACTGGCGAGGTGCTCCGAGGGTGCCCTGTCGGCGGGCACAATGCCGCCGAGGTAACAGAGCCGTCGCAGCCCGGCGCGCCGCGCCGCCGCGGCGAAGTTCTCGGCCGAGCGCAGCTCGCGCTCGGCGAACGACGCGCCTTCGGCCGATGCTTCCATCGAATGAATTAGGTAGTAGGCCAGCTCGGTTCCCTCCAGCGCCTCGTCGAGCCCTTCGGCGGTAAGAACGTCACCGCACACAATCTCGTCGACCGAGCCGGCAGTGACGCGACTAGCGTCGCGGGCGAACGCCCGTAGCTCGTGGCCTTCGCCAGCCAGCGCCAGCGCCAGCTGTGAGCCAATCGCGCCACTGGCTCCTGTCAGCAGAATCTTCATCTTCGCTAGAGGCTACGAGGCTCGCGTTGGGCGCGGCTTAGCGCCGAAGAAATTGCGCGCGGCGCTCGGCGGCGCCGGGCGCTCGATTCACCGAAGGTGCGGCCTTCTCTGTTACGCCGAAGTGAAAAAAGTACGGCAGGAGCGGAACACGGCGTTGCATAGTTGCGTGCCTTTTGATTGATTGAGGCGCGACCGGAAGAAACAAGAATGCGGGGGGAGTGGCAGCAGATGGCGAGAGCGCGCAAAGCAGCAAAAGCATCGTGCGACGACTGCTTTTTTCGCGCCCGGATGCTCTGCGCGCTGGAGCTTGATGAGCCCTGCGTTAGCTTCCGCCCCGACCACCCCGAAGGACTGCGGCCACCGCGCCAGATGCGCTTCGAATTTCGCCAGGAACGCAGCGCTAAGGCTGCTTGGGCGTTTCCTACCGCGGCCGAACAGGCCGCGCTTCACAGCGCCTGAGTAGAGGCTTAAACCACGCCGTGGAAGTCCGTTCGCGGTTTGGGAGAAAGGCGGCCAGAGAGCTAGGACGTCATGCCAAAGTGCCGCCGTCCAAGAAGCGCTGCGCTACGGCTCTAAAAAAGTCCTGTCGCATTATGACCCCCTTGACTTGTCCTTCGGCGACGACTGGAATAGCGAGAACCCGGTGGTGAAGAAACAACTCGGCGACCTGAGTGTCGGCGAAGTCGGGTCCGACATCGATGTGTTCGGTGTTCATGTGTAGGCCCACGGGCTCATAGCGACAGGTGTCACGCTTTTCCAGCGCGTCGTCGAGCGATCGAGGCAAGAACGCCGTGCCGTGTAGGTGATTGAGGTAGCTGGGGAACCGGGCCTGCATGAACTCACGTTCGCCAAAGACGCCCTTGTAGATGCCGTCTTGGTCGACGACGGGCAAGGCGGGTAGCTGGCTCGCAAAGAGTTGCTGTACAGCGTCGAAAACCGTGTCATCAACGCGGAGAAGAGGTACGTCGTCAAGTGCTAGATCGCTGATTGACCGGGGGCTCATGCGTACCTCACCATCATATAGGCGGTGGCCATGATGACCGACACTAGAGTCACTGGAATTCCGTACTTCATGAACTGTACGAATCCGATCGGGTAGCCGGCGCGCGTCGACATACCGACAGCAGCCACGTTGGCAGCCGCCGCGACGATTGTCGCGTTACCCCCGAAGCACGCGCCAAGTGCAAGTGCCCACCAGTAAGCGTTGTCGCTCCCACCGCTGAGGGTGTCGACGACTGGGATCATCGCGGCCGTGAAGGGAATGTTGTCGACGATCGCGGACCCAATAGCCGCCGTCCAGACAATGCCGAGAAGCTCGGCGACGCGATTACCTCCCGTAACTGACGCAATGCCTTCGGCCACTTCGCCGAGCGCGCCGGTTTGTTCAAGGGCGCCAACCATTACGAACAGACCGATCAGGAAGAACAAGGTCGGCCATTCGATGCCCGCTATCGATTTGTGCAGATCCTGATTTGTCACGAGCAGCATTACCGAGGCACCGGCCAAGGCCACCGTTGCCGGTTCCAGCCCCAGAGGCTTATGGAAGAAAAACAGCAGAATCGTGATCAGGAGGATCGGTACGGTCCGACGCGCCTCGGCCGCGTCCTCGATTGAGCGAGACGCATCGAGACCCATGGCGCGCTGGCGCGCCTCTTCGGTGATCTGAAGCTGCCCTCGAAACACGAAGTACAGACCGCCGATCACGACGATGCTGGTCAACGCTGCGATCGGTGCCAGGTTCACGATGAACTCCATGAATGACAGTCCGGTGTGACCCGCGATCAAGATGTTCGGCGGATCACCGATCAGGGTCGCGGTGCCACCGACGTTCGACGAGAAGATCTCGATCATGATCAGCGGCACCGGATTGATGTCCAGCGCATCCGCTATCAGAAACGTGATTGGCACAATCAATAGAATCGTCGTTACGTTGTCTAAGAACGCCGACAACACGGCCGTCGTCACCGCCAAGGCGAGCACGACGGCCAACGGGCGCCCACGCGACCATTGCGCTGCACGAATCGCCAGCCAGGTGTAGACGCCCGTCGTCTCGGTTAGTCGGATCATCAGCATCATCCCGACCAGCAGCCCGATCGTATTGAAGTCGATCGCTTCAATCGCTTGCTCCTGAGCGCTGACTTGGGTCAGAACCACGAGCGTCATCCCAATCAACGCAACCTTTGTGCGGTCGACGCGGTCGGACGCGATCAGCGCCAGCGCAACCACGAAGATCAGGATCGCCACAGTCATCGAAAGCACCAGCGGTCACAACGTACTAGGCAGTGAGTCATGGGTTCTCTGGTGTCCGTAGGATCAACGAGTAGAGGCTAACTAGTCTTCCCCACACCAGAGCCCGCTGCACACTTTTTGAACATTAGCACCGGGCGGCCAATGGCCGACGAGCCGTGAACATCTTCGCTACCACGCGCAAGAGCTGGGACTGAGTCACTACCTCGCGCGAAAGCTGCGCGCCGGTTATTAGCAGCGCGCCAAGCACGATCAAAGCGGTCTGAAAGCTTCCCACCTAGGTAGAGTCTCAGAAGAGGCGGAAAGAGACGAACAGCGCTATGCAGATAACAATTCTTGGCAAGTCGCCTTCATGGCCGGACGCTGGCGGGGCTTGTAGTGGTTACCTCGTTGAGGCGGCAAATACAAAGCTCCTCGTCGACTGCGGCAGCGGAGTTTTTAGCAAGCTGCGAGAGCGCGTCGATTACGCCGACGTTGACGCGATCGTGATAAGCCACTTCCACGGTGATCATTGCCTCGACCTGATGCCGTACGCCTACGCGCTGACCTACTCGCCGCGCTGGACGAAAGAGAACCGGGCGCCGCGGCCGAAGTTAATTGTCCCCAAAGGGGGCCGCGAAGTGCTTTGCCAGGTCGCGGGTGTGTTCGGGCCTAGCGAGACGATCGTCGATGCTTTCGAGGTCAGCGAATACGAGCCCAGCGGGGCGCACCAAATAGGCGACTTTTCGCTCAGCTTTTGCCCCGTCCCGCACTACGTTCCGACATTCGCGATCTCGGTCACTGCCGAGGGCGAGAGTGGCCGCTTCACCTTCGGCGCCGACTGCGGCCCCAGCCAAGCGCTGGTCGACTTCGCTAACGGCAGCGACCTGCTGCTGATTGAGGCAACGTTGCGTGAGGCCGAGGCCGAAGAGCCGCGCGGCCACATGACGGCAACCGAAGCTGGCGAGCAGGGTCGCGCCGCAAAGGTCGGTCGCCTGGTGCTGACGCACATCTCAGACGAGCTTGATCAGGAACTCTCTGCTCGCCAAGCCGGCGAGGCCTTTGGAGCCGAGGTAACGCTTGCCCGCGCGGGCGCAATCTTCGACTGCTGACACAAAGTTGACGCAGCGGCTATGCTGCGTTTTCGCAAGGTATTCGTATTCGAATAGGGAGAATCAATGATGGCTTCAGCTTCTGAACGTGCGGCAAGCGCCGCTAGCGCAGCACAAGACCTGCTTGGTAACCCATTTATCCGCCGCGTAGTTGAAGACCCTGAGATCCGCGACAACGCTCGCGTTGCCTACGCGGCCGCGCGCGAAGCAATTGATCGCATCTCAAACAGCGACAATCCTGGTTCTGCGATCCTTGACGACCGCAAGGTTCAGCGCTCAATTAAGCGTGCCGGTGAGGCCGCAATGGAGACGCGCGCGCTGATCATCGAGCCGCGCAGCTCACACCACTTCATTCGCAACCTCGTGATTCTCGTTGCCGGAGCCGCGCTTGCGATCGCGCTCAGTGAAGGCCTGCGCAACAAGGCGCTCGACCTTCTGTTCGGCGCCGAAGAAGAGTTCGACTACGTGCCTACGACAGCACCGCCTGCCGCAACTGCCCAGGCCGACGCTCCTTCGGCGGCTGATGTTGCGGCGACGAACGGCAAGGCCGACACGGCCGACGCCGACGCCGCAGTAGACAGCGAGTAGCTGCCAGCGCTACGGGAAGATTTTTCCGAACTTCGCGAACAGGCGAAGGTTGCCTTTCGGACGACGCCGCGGCGGGAAGTTTTATTAGGCCAGCTTCGGGCTCTGCCAGGGCGCTGCCATTTTTGCGGCAAGCAAAGCCGGGAGATCGTCGATTGAAACGCGCTCCTGGGAGAGCGAATCGCGCTCGCGGATCGTCACCGTGCGGTCCTCAATCGAGTCGTGGTCGATTGTCACGCACCAAGGGGTGCCGATCTCGTCCTGGCGGCGGTAGCGCTTGCCGATCGAGCCACCCTCGTCATATTCGGTCGTCATCAGCCCGCGGAGCGCTTCGAACGCTTCACGCGCCAGCTCTGGCTGGCCATCCTTTTTGACCAGTGGCAGCACAGCAACCTTCACCGGCGCTAGCCGCGGGTGGAGGCGCAGCACGGTCCGCACGTCGCCCTCCACCTCCTCCTCGTCATAAGCGTCGACAAGGAAGGCGAGCGTCGCGCGGTCGGCGCCGGCGGCCGGCTCAATCACGTGGGGCACGTACTTCTCGCCGCTGGCCTGATCAAAATATTCGAGCTTCTCGCCGGAAAACTCGCTGTGCTGCTTTAGGTCAAAGTCGCCGCGATTTGCGATTCCCTCAAGCTCCGACCAGCCGATAGGGAAAAGGTATTCGATGTCGCTGGTGCCGCTCGAATAGTGGCTCAGCTCATCCTGCTCGTGGACTCGCAGCTGGAGATGATCGGGACGAATCCCTAGCTCGGTGTACCAACTGAGGCGCTCATCGCTCCAATACTCAAACCACTTCTGCGCTTCGGCCGGGGGAACGAAGAACTCCATCTCCATCTGCTCAAATTCGCGCGTGCGGAAGATGAAGTTGCCGGGCGTAATTTCGTTGCGGAATGACTTGCCCACTTGGGCGATTCCGAACGGGGGCTTCTTGCGCGAGAACTGCAGCACGTTCTTGAAGTTGATGAAAATGCCTTGCGCCGTCTCCGGCCGCAGGTAAGCGACGGAGCCGGAATCTTTCAGCGGGCCGACCGTCGTCTCGAACATCAAGTTGAATTCGCGCGCCTCGGTCAGCTCGCAGTCGGGGCCTTCGCCGGGCGGCTTTGAAGGCTTGTTCGGGCAGGCCAACTGATCAAGGTGATCGGCGCGAAAACGCTGGCCGCAGTGCTTGCAATCAACCATCGGGTCGCTGAAACCGCCGACGTGGCCGCTCGCCTCCCAGACCCGAGGATGCTGGAGGATCGCTGAGTCGAGCGCAACGACGTCATCGCGCTGCGCTAGCAGCGAACGCCACCATTCGCCCTTGACGTTGGTTTTCAGCAGCACGCCGTAATGACCAAAGTCATAGGTCGAGCCAAGGCCGCCGTAAATCTCCGACGAGGGAAAGATGAATCCGCGCCGCTTGCAGAGCGCGACGATCTTGTCCATTGTCACTGCGTCTTCGGCCATTGCTCCATGCTACGGGGGCGGCGCGCGGTAACGCTCTGAGCCGCTCCTATACTTCGGCGGCGATGCCAACTTATGAGTACAGGCGCCCCGACGGCACTACCTTCGAGATCGTTCAGAAGATGAGCGACGATGCTCTGACCGTCGACCCCGAGAGCGGCGTGCCGGTAGAGCGCGTTTTCCACCCGGTTGCAATTCACTTCAAAGGCAAGGGCTTCCACAACACCGATTACGGCACCAAGCGGCGCAATCGCGAGCTTGAAGCATCGGCCAAAGAGGGCGCCGACAAGCACGATGCGAAGACCGCTGACAAAGCTAAAGCTAAGGCGGAGTCCTCGTCAGGCGATGCGCCGAGGAGCGATCTGAAGCCGAAGGCGAAGAGTGAAGATAAGAAGCCCAAGCCGAAGCCGCCTGGCTCAAAGGACTAAGCCGCTTAGCCGTCGAGGAACTTCTGTACTTGGCGCTCGCGTGCTGCGGGGCTAACCGTAAGGCCAGCGCCACCATCGGGCAGCCTGACCGCTCCGTCGGGCCTGAGAACTGCGGGCGAGCCGCCACCGGAGGCGCCGATCGTGGCGGCTAGGCCGAGCAGCCCGCCGGCGCCCATGTCGGAGGAGATTGTCTGCGGCGCGCTCCAAGCGATCAGCGGCCAGCGAATGAAACCAAACGGCGAATGGAGCCGCGAGCGCATCGCATTGATGATCTTCTGCTGGTTGACGACGCGGGTGAGATCGCTATCGGTGGGGTTGCACTGGTTCTTTCGCGTCCGCGCCAGCGCCAGCGCCTGCTTCCCATCGATGTGGTTTGTTCCCGCTCTCAGTCGCAGCGTGTAGCCGCCGTTAGAGAAGCCGCCGTTGATCTTTGAGATCACGCAGCCGCCAGTGAAATCGATCCCGCCCATTGAATCGATCAGCTCGGGGAACTTCTCGAAGTTGACGACGATCACGTGGTTGATCTCAATCCCAAGGTAGGAGCGCAGCGTGCGGACCGAGAGCGCCGCGCCACCCAAGGCGAAGGCGGCGTTGACCTTGGCTACGCCGTAGCCAGGAATCTCGACAGCGGTGTCTCGCGGGATCGAGAGCTTCGAGCCGTGGCCGCCGCCAACTCGCATCAGCTGAATTGAGTCCGAGCGACTCGGGCCAGAGGTAGCGGCGCCCGGCTCTTTCGTTCCCTTTGCGCGCAGGTCGGAGCCGAGAATCAGCACGTTGGTCGGCGACACAATCGGCAGTCCGCCTTGGTTTAGCGCCGCTTTCGCTTTGCTGCCAACTTGGTCTTGAAGGAGCTGAGCGCTGAAGAGGAAGATCGCGAAGCTCAGCAGCGTCCAGCCGACGACGGCCAGCACAAGCGTCTTGATGATCCGCCGCAGCGTCCACTTCTTGCGCTGGCGCTTTGCCCGCGGTGGGCTTGGCTGGCGCGTTCGGCGCGGCTGCCGTGGTGGCTTGCCGGGCGGTTCCGGTGGCTCCGTTGCGCGCGCGCGCGGGCGTGAGCGGTAGACCTTGTAGCTGGCGGTTGGGTCGCGCTCTGGCGGCTCGCGCGGCTTTCGAGGGTCGGGTGACACTGCCGGTATGGTGGCGGCTGTGGCGGCTAACTGCGCAATTGGCGTTGACATAGGGGGCACGAAGATGCTCGTCGGCGTTGTCGATGAGTCGCTCGGCGTGCTGCACCGGATTCAGCAACCATCGGCAAGCGAAGACGCCAGCGAGCTGCTCGATCGGCTCGCGGGAATGGTTGAGGAGGCGACAGAGGCGGCTCCCGGTGAGGTCGTCGGCGTAGGCTTCGGCGTTGCCGGCGTCCTTGATGCGAAGGCTGGTGTAATCGCCGCCTCGCCGCACCTGCCCCTTGCCGGCCTGCCATTTGAAGCCTTGATGGGTGAGCGCCTTGGCGTGCCCGTCGCCGTTGATAATGACGGCAACACCTCAATGCTGGCCGAGTGGCTCCACGGCGCCGCAAAAGGAACTAGCGATGCGGTAATGCTGACCGTCGGAACCGGAATCGGTGGCGGCATCGTCGCAAATGGCCAGCTCGTGCGAGGCAGCAGCGGTGGCGGCGCTGAGTTTGGCCACATGGTGATCGAGCAGGACGGCGATCAATGCAGCTGCGGTGGCCACGGTCACTTTGAATGGTACGCGTCGGGTGACGCGATCGGCCGCGCCGGCAAGCGGGCGCTCGATGCAAACCCCGATTCTTTGCTCGCGACCGCCGCTGAAGGGCGCGAGCTGACCGGAGCGCTTGTCACCGAGCTCGCCCATGACGGCGACCCGGCCGCGGTCGAAGCGGTCATTGAAGTTGGCCGCAGGCTGGGGCAAGGGATGGTTTCGATCACCAACATCTTCAACCCACAGCTGATCGTCGTTGGCGGCGGTGCAATCGCCGCCGGTGACCTGCTGCTGGGTCCGGCGCGTGAAGTGGTCGCGAGCGAGGCGCTCGCCTCGCTCGGCGCCAACGTCTCGGTCGTGCCAGCCGAGTTTGGCGCCGATGCTGGCCTAATTGGCGCCGCCGTCTTAGCCTTCGATCAGTCTGCGCGAGCGTGAGCGCCGCCGCTGGCGGGCGGCTGGTCGTCTGCCCAACACCGATCGGCAACCTTGAGGACGTCACGCTCCGCGTAATTGAGGCGCTGCGCAGCGCCGCCGTGATCGCCTGCGAGGACACTAGAACAACGAAGGTCCTGCTTGACCGCTACGAGATTACGACGCCGCGCGTGCGCTACGACGAGCACGCCGAGAAGCGCGCTACCCCCGCCCTGATCAGGCGGATCGCCGGTGGCGAGACGGTGGCGCTCGTCAGTGATGCCGGTACCCCGCTGGTCAGCGACCCCGGTTTTGTTCTGCTGCAGGCCGCTCTTGCGGCGGGGCTAGCGGTCGAGGTGCTGCCGGGCCCGAGCTCCGTGCTGACTGCGCTCGTGGCCTCAGGACTGCCGGCCGAGCGCTGGCGCTTCGTCGGCTTTCTGCCGCGAAAGCGCGGCGAGATGCTCAAGCTATTTGAGAACGAAGAGACACTCGTTGCCTTTGAATCACCGCGGCGGGTAGCTGCGAGCCTGAAGTTGCTCGCTGAGCTCGACGCTGAGCGGCCGGTTGCACTGTGCCGCGAGCTGACAAAGCGCTTTGAGGAGGTTGTCCGCGGCAGCGCCGCTGAGCTGGCCGGGCGCTATGGCGCTGCTCCACCGAAGGGCGAGGTGGTGCTGGTGATCGGCGCTGGGCAGGCCGGCAGCAGCGACCGTGCCAGCGCCGAGCAGGCGCTGCGTGAATTGGTCGCAGCCGGCGCCAAGCCGCGGCCTGCGGCGACCGCGGTCGCCGGGCTAACCGGGCTGAGCGCTAACCAGCTCTACCGAGCTGTCGCCGCCTCTGGCGACTGAGCGGGAGTTAGGCCGCTGGAAAGAGCTGCGCCAGCGCCGCGCTGCGCAGCTGCGGCGCCATGAAGTGGAAGGTGACGCCGACGCTGAGGTCCTGCGGCCTGGACGGCAGCGCAGCAAAGTCGATGGCCGGCTCGAGCACTTGGCTTACGACGAACTCGGCGCGCAGCAGTGGATCGATGAACGAGAAGAGCGAGCGGTAGAGCGTGGGGTCATCGGGCCGCTGCGCGGCGGTTAGGGGGATCGCCAGTGGCGGCAGCTCGCTCGCACCGAGCAGGTCGCCGTCGTCGAGCCGCGGCGTCATCAGGAATGCTGAAACACCGGGCCGCCCGCGCACAAGTAGCGACCACAGCAGCACGTCGGCGCCGCGCACGTCGGGAAGAAAGCCGGTGTGAACGTGGATCACGCGCAGCCCCGGCAGCTGAAGAATTTCGGCGGGCATGATGCCTCCGCCTGTGAAAAGCAGCAGCCCCGCACCGCTGGCGGCGATTGCCTCGCGCAGCGCCGGGTCGCGGTAGCCGCTAACGGCAACGCGCTCGACCGGCGCGCCAAAATCATCGTAGGAGAAGGAATCGAACATCTCGCAGATCAAGCCGTCCGGGTCATCTAGCTGGCCGGCGAGCCCGCTCGTGATCGCGGCGACCAGCTCGCGGCTTTTGGCGCGAGTGCGGTGCGGGTGGAAGTTGTGCGCTCTCTCCTGAGCTTTCTCAGCCTTCACAAGGCCGCGGCCGGTGACCTTCGAGAGCGGTCCGCTGCGCGGATCTTTGATCATCAGAATTATCCGCTCCGGCGCTATCCCTGCGCGCTTCATCCGCGCTAGGTAGGCGCGCGCCTGCGGCCCTTCCCAGGCCAGCACGGTCAGCGGAATTTGGCGGCTCACTGCGCACCTGCGCTGCTGGCGACGGCGGCGCTGAGGCTTCGCTGTGCCCAGTCGCTTAGCTCAGCGCGCAGCGGCAACTGCTCGTTCTGCTCGATCGTCTTCAGCGCGCTGTTTAGGCACTTCAGCGACCAGCCGTCGGCGTCGTTGCCGGCCGCTGCAGGCTCAGCGTTCATGAGCAGGACGCAGGCTGCGCCAGCCACGACCTCCGGCGCTGCTGGCGGCGCGTTTTTATCCGGCTTCCAGTCGGCGCTGTAGTCGGCTTGGAGCCGCTTGAAGACGTCGATCTGGCGGCAGAGCTCGTCAATCTCGTCGCGCTCCTTGCCCGTTGCCACGGCGCCGCTGCCAAGTTTCGCGCTAATAACGGCTGCGCTGCTGATCTGCCCTTCCGTCGCGGCTGCAGCGGCGGGCTGCAGCGCGACGACCTCGGTGATTATTTCGGCGCGCTCAGTGCTCATCAAGAAGCTCCGCGCTGAAGATAACGCTCTGCCTTCGCGGCGATCACGTCGGCGGCAACGGCGCCGCTGCGGCCAACGTTGTAAACGTTCGCGTCGCGGGCGGCGCGAATTGATTGGGTCCAGCCGCCGCGCTCGCCGACCAGCTCCGCGACTGCGGCAGCAATCTGCTCGTCGCTGCCGGGCGCGACGACCTTGCCGATCTGCTCGCGCACGCTTGCTTCGAACGGTTCTATCCCAAGATCCTCATAAGCGGGATTGTTGACCTTGCGCGCAACGTCGATGAAGAGCACGGGGCGCTCGGTTCCAAAGGCGAATTCGAGCGCAGCCCCGGACCAGTCGCTGACCATCAGGTCGGCGCGCTGGAGCGAATCCTGCGAGGCGACGTTCTCTTCAAGCGAGAAGTACTGATTATTAGCGAACCGCGCAGCGAGCTGATCAAGCGCTTCAGGAGTGTGCTTGCGCGTCATTGGGTGCGGCCGCGCGATCACCGTAGCGCCGGTCGCCAGCAGCGCTTCAATCACAGCTTCGCCGCAGCTTTCAAAGATGCAGCTAGGCCCCCACGAGGGCGCAACGACGATTAGCGGCGGGTCGTTGGCGGAGCGCTGCTCGTCGCTGAGCTGCGCGCGCCGCTCGATGATCGTGTCAAGCCGTCCGTAGCCGTGCTCAATTAGCTCCTTGGCGGGCAGCCCTAGGAGCTCCTCGCGGCGGCGCGTTTCAAGCGCCATGTAAGGGCCGACGCAGAGGATCGCCTCATAGAAGTCAAAGCCGTCGGGCTCGTAGATCATGTGCGTGCTGGCCATCGAGTGGTGGACGTAAAGGTGCTCAGTTCCCAGCGAGTCGGTTAGGCGGCTCTTCGCCAGCAGCTTCGTGCCCAGCTGCGGCACGGTCGCAACAACTACGCCAGCCTCCATCGTCTGGAAGGTAATGCTGCGCCCCACGCCCTCACCAATGTTGAAGACGTGCATTCCCGCTGGCGCTTCGCCAAGCAGTGGGTCGGAGTCGCTCGAAGTGAGGTAGGCGACCTCGTGGCCGTGGCGGCCGAGCAGCTCACTGATGATCGGCTCGTAGTGAGGCCACGAGCCGCCGTCCTCGGCGTAGAAGGTGATCGCCCGCTGGCTCTTCGTTAGCTTGCCGTACTTCGGCTTGCCGCCGCCTTTCTTGAACAGCGCCATTTTTCGCTCAGTCGCGCAGCGGGTCGAAGCGGGTGTCCAGTAGGCCGCGCTTGTGGAGATCCTCAAAGCGGTCGAGGTCCTCAACGGTGTCGACTTCGAGCCAGCCGCCCTCGACCGGGACGGCGTGAACGGCGATGCCAGAATTGATCAAGTGCTGGAGCAGGTCGGTCATGTACATCGCGTCCGGCGTGCGGCCGCCGAAGCGCGTTTCAGGATTGATTGCGTCGATTGCGGCAACGATCTGTTCGGCGCCGCGGGCGGAAGCGTGGATTAGGCCCATGTATTGCCCTTCGATTTCATCAAGGCTCGTCGGCGGGTTGCCAAGCTCGATCACATTGCCGTCGTTATCGAGCCGCAGAGTCTCAGCGTCCTCAAGCGGGTCTTCCATCCGCATCGCCCAAAGGCTCTGCCATCCGAGGTCGATTGTGATCGCAACGTCAGATTCGTCGGCAAGCAGCGCTTTGACGATGTTTGGCTGGTAGATGATGTCGCCGTAGGCGATCAGCAGGTCGTCGCCGCTAAGTAGCTGCTCGCGCGCGGCGATCAGGCTGACGACCATGTTGGTCGAATCAAAACGCGGGTTATGGACGCGCCGGGTGCCATAACTCTCGAGCTGGTCGGCGCGGTAACCGGTGGCGATCGTGATGTCGCTGATGCCAACGCGCAAAAGCACTTCAAGCTGCCACTCCAGCAGCGGCTTGCCGGCCAGCGGCACGAGCGCCTTGGGGCGGTCTTCGGTGTAGGGCCGCAGGCGGTTCCCTTCTCCCGCAGCGAGGATGATTGCACGCGTCATTTAGCCCTTACCAATCAGTTGCCTTATTAGTGCGACGTCATCTGCGTTGGCCTCGCCGCGCTCGGGGTGCCACATCAACGCGACCTGCGGAAGTGTGGAGTGAATGATCGCCTCAACGCTGCCGTCGGGCGCGGTCGCAGCTAGCTCCCAGTCGCTGGGAACGGAGCTCGGCTCGGCGCCCCAGTTGTGGAACGAGTTGACGCTGCGGCCGTCGCGAATAGGCCAGTCCGTCGCCGCAGGGTGGGTAGTGATCGCGTGATCCTGAGCGACGTGGCCTTCCATCGCTACGAGCTCGCCGCCGCCGCTGTGAACGATCAGCTGCAGCCCACGGCAAACTGCCAGCAGCGGAATCTGCTGCTGACTGGCCTGCGCCAGCAGCAGCGCTTCAGTGCGGTCTCGCTCCGGCGCGGCGTCGGCGCCGCCTACAAGGTGGGCGAGGTCGTTGCCGCCGGTCAGAACTATTAGCGCCGGGTCGGCCTCGGCCAGCCAGGCGGCCGGGCTCTCCAGCGCGTTTGGCACCGCCAGCGCTGTCAGGCCGAGCACTTCCAGCAGGGTCGCCCAGCGCTGGTCGAGCGCGTCGCGACGCTCGTCGCGGCCAGCAAAAACCTCAACCCGCTGGCTAACCGCGGCCCGCTGCGCTGCGCCGCTCATCCGAGAATCTCAATCGTTCGGCTTGAGCAGTCAAGGCTTACGACGGTCGCTAAGGCGAGCGCATCGAAGCGCGCCTGGCCAACACCGATCGCGGCCGGAAGGCCCAGCTCGGCGGCGCGCACCGCCATGTGCGAATTGGCTCCGCCGTACATCGTGATTAGGCCAGCGATGTTGCGGGCGAGCATCCAGTCGTAGCCGGGGTCGGCGGTTGCGATTAGCACCAGCTTGCCCGCGACGTCGATCGTTGGGCCCTCCGGCGCGACGACAATCTCAGCCTGAACTGCACCGTTGGTTACAAAGTTCGGTTCGGCGTCGTCCTGCTCAAAGCAGCTTATGTCGCTGGTTGCACTGAGCTGCCCCGGCAGGCAGACCGCCTGGCTAAGCAGGTGTAGTTCAACCCCCTCGTCGGAGCGGCTCAGCAGGAAGTCGCGCGGGTCGGCCATCACTTCGCGGCATCGTAGGAGATCCTCGAGCGCCACGTGAGCGAGCTCATCGCGGCTGATCCCAAGTGAGTCGCCATATTCGTTAATCGCCTCGAGCGCGAAACTTAGAGCGCGCGTGAAGACAAACTTGCCCTCTTCGCGCCCGGCGATTGCGGCGCGCGCGAAGTGATCGAACGCGGCTGCGTCGATGCCGAGCCCAAGATCGCCAAGGGCGGCCGTGATCGCAGCTTCGCTTTGCGGCTGCCAGCTAAATTTGGTTTGCGCAGGTGGCTCGCTTGCGCGCTCAACGATCGGGCCAAGGTATTCATCTGCGGCGCCGGCGTAGCAAGCTGAAGTGATGTCGTAGGTACCGGGGCGCAGGTGGCCGTAACGGGCCACCAGCTCTTCCCAGCTGAGACTTCCCTGCTTGACCGCCCAAGCGTCGCTGCGCAAGCGGCTGAGTACGGTTTCGACCGAGGCCAGAAACTGGTCGGCCTCGTCGGCTGGCAGGGCGCCGGTCGCAACCAGCGAGCGCAGCAGACTGGCGGCGACGAAGCCGCCGCGGGCGAGGTGGGCGAAGACGGGGGTACCGCTGCGCCGCGCGGCGTCGAGCTGCGCGGCGGCGCGCTCCAGCGGTGCCAAGCCCGAAGCTTCGATCTCGTCGATTGTGGCCGCCAAGGCCGGGAGTACGGCTAGGTCGTCGTCGATCCGCGCGATACCTGCGGCCGTGATCTCACGCAGTGCGGCCTCGAGCGCTTCAACTTCGCTGGCGCTCAGGCCGCTGTCGAGCAGCCGCTGCGAGCTTTGGGCGAAACTGGGGTCGAGGCAGGTGAAAAGAATGTCGAATTCGACCTTGTCATGGAGCTCAGGCCTCGCTGCCAGCTGCGCGAGATAAGCCTCAACCAGCCGTTCCGAGAGCTCGTCTGGCAGTGAGGCGGGGATGAACGAGTTGAAGCTGGCGCGAACGTCCACGTAGGGGTGCCCGGCAACCTCAAAGAGCAGCGCGCAGGGGCGCACGTCGCGGTAGCCATACTCGGCTCGCTGCTGAGCCCAAACCTCGTCGGTGACAAGGTAGCGGTAAAGGCTGACGGCGAGCTGCTTTGGCGTCGTGCCGATGATCTCGGCCGGGTTCCAATCGCTCATTACGCTGAAGTGGGGGCTAGCGCCAAGGATCGTCGGGCCAGGCGCGCTGCGTGCACTGAGCGCTTTGCGCGTTTGCTCAATCACCTCATCGACGTCAGCATCGGCGACCGCCGCCGGGCCATGGGCCATCACGATCGGCCGCGCCTGGAGGATGTGCGTCTTGTCGCCGCAGACGGCAAACTCAATGTCGAGAGCGTCATGGCCAATCAGGCCTTCGATCCTACGCACCGTGTCCAGCACGCCGGCCAGCGTGGCGGGAACGCTGGCCGGGCTTTCACCGCTGCGATGGACAACCAGCGTTCGCACGTCACGCCCCGCTGTCACGGCATCGGTCTTCGCCGAGGCGTCGTCATAATTGATCACGTAGTAGGGCGCGCCGGTGGCGTGCGTGCGCGTCATCACGACGCCGCTCATCACGACGCCGGTCAGCATCTCCTGGACCAAAACCTGGTCATCGTGGGCGGCCTCGCCGTAGGAGGCCAGCACGTCGCTAATTGCTGCCGTCAAAGCCTGATCGGTGCGCTCAACATCAAGGATGCTGGTGTAGCGGCCGGCGCCCGACTCAAGCCAGCCGTCCTCGGAGCGGGCACTGCTGCGAACGATCAGCTTTTCACCGGCGAGTTCGGCCAGGATTCGCTCCGTGATCGTCTCTGGCTCGCGCGCCCATCGCGCGGCCGTGAAGGAAACCTGCGCGCCGATCACGCCGCCGTGGTCCATCGGCGCCAGCCGCTCGAGCGATTCGGCTTTGGTGCCAAGGATGAAGCGGGCTAAGTCCTGCTTGGCGTCGAGCTCGGCCCAGTCCCCTTCTAGGTCCACGGCGCCCACATCGAGCCCGGCATCGAGGCAGAGGGCAACGATGTCGGGGAGCGTGGCCTTCGCTGTCAGCCGATGATCGGTCAGCGCTGCAATTACAAGCTCGATCGCTTCGGGATCGAAGCGGACTATGCCGGCGAGCTCGGCGTTGGCCGCGTCGGTCGTCAGCTCGCGGCCGATTGCCTTCACCGTCGCGCCGTCATAAAGGACCTTCTCGGCGTGGTCCAGGTCGGCCGCTGAGCGGTCGCTGTAGCGGCTACGCCAGTGCGAATCGACCGCGACCGCGAGCTGGCCGGGCGCGTCGCGCAGCGCGGCGACCGACTGCGGGCGCAGGATCACGTCGGAGTAGGCAACATATGTTTGGCGCTCGCGTTCAAGCCCGGCAAGGTTGAGCGAACCGGCCGGGCCGCTGTGCTGCCAATCAGGGTTGAGCACGATCTGCACCTGCGGATAGCGCTCGAGAACCTCTTCGGCGCGGTAGCCGCCGACGAAACGGACCTCTACCTCTTCGAGCGCTGCGAGCGCTGCCAGAGTCCAGTCGAGAACGCGGCCGTGCTCAGGAATGTCAACGACCGCTGAGGGAAGCCCGCCCCATACTGCGCGGCCAGCACCGAGAATCACCGCGAGCGGCGGTTTGTTGGCGCTAGACACGCCGAAATCGTAGCGGCCACGCTCGGTGATGCTGGGCATCGGCTACCGAGCGTCGCAACGGCGCTCGCGTGATCTGTTGCGGCGCTGGAACGAGCTCCAAGCGACATTCGCGCGATTGCCTCAGAGTCGACCGATCGCACCTAATCTGGGCGCCGATGACAGCTCCGATTCTTCGATTGCTCGCAATTTCGCTGGTTGCCTTGGGCGCCGGCCCGGTTGCGAATGCGGCGGCTCAGTGGCAGTGGCCGCTTGAGCAGCATCGCCTGGCTGAGCGCTTCGATTTCGCGCGCAGCGATCGCTTTCGCGCCGGCGCGCATCGTGGCATCACGCTTAGTGGCGATCCAAGAGCGAAGGTAGGAGCCGTCTGCACTGGGGTCGCTAGCTTCGCTGGCAGGCTGCCCGACGGGCGCCTTGGCGTGACGCTGCGCTGCGGCCAGCTGGCTGCAACCGAGCTCGGCCTAGTGCGCCTGCAGGTCACGCGCGGCGAGTCGGTCGTCGCTGGCCAGCAGATTGGCTCGCTTGGCCCGAGTCGGCTGCTCACTGTCGGCGCTCGGCGCTGGAGCGACCGCGATGGTTACCGCGACCCGCTGGCACTGCTCGGCGTGGCCCCCGGCGGCTTGCCGCTTGCCCCGTTGGCGCCGCGCGGGCGACGAGCCACGCCGCCCCCGCAAGCGTCCTCGCGTTTGCCCTCGCGCGCTGGCGAAAAAGCCCAGTCGCCGGCCTCGTGGCTACTTGGCGTAGCTTGGCTTGGCCTTGGCGTTAGCGGCGCGGCAATCGGCGCTGGGATTGCGCTGAGCGGCCGCCGTGAGCGCAGCAAAGTGTCGGCGGCAGCGGTGCCCCGGCCCCAGCGCTAGCACTGATCTGACCGCGGCCCCACCGCGTGCCTGCGCGCCCGCTAGCGTTCAGCCCAATGGCTCGGCCTGCTTTCTACGTAACGACACCGATCTACTACGTCAACGCTGCCCCCCATCTGGGGCATGCCTACACGTCGATCGCGGCCGACGTGCTCGCCCGCCACCACCGCCAGCGCGGCGACGACGTCTTCTTTCTGACCGGCACCGATGAGCATGGCGAACCGGTAGCGCTGGCCGCCGCCGCTGAGGGCCTTGAGCCGCAGGTACTGGCCGACCAGAACGCTGAACGTTTCCGCGCGCTGATGCCACAACTTGAGGCCAGCAACGACTTCTTCATCCGCACCAGCGACGAGCAGCACGTGGCGGCAGTGCAAGAAATTCTTGAGCGCGTTAAGGCCAATGGTTACGTCTATGAAGGCACCTACGAAGGCTGGTACTGCCCGCGCTGCGCAGACTTTAAGACCGCGCAGGAAGTAGCTGAAGGAAATACCTGCCCAATCCACAACATTGAGCTCACTCGCGAAAACGAGCAGAACTGGTTTTTTCAGCTGTCAGCTTTTCAGCAGCAGCTCGAAGAGCTATTCGATGGCCAGCCGGACTTCGTCCAGCCGAAGACGCGCTACAACGAGGCCCGCTCATTCCTTGCTGGCGGGCTACAGGACGTGTCGCTTTCGCGCCGTGGAATCGACTGGGGAATTCCCGTTCCGTGGGATCCACAGCAGACGGTCTACGTGTGGTGGGATGCGCTGCTCAACTACTACACGGCGCTGACCTACGCCGAGCCAGGAGAGGATCTGGCTGAGCGTTTTTGGCCCGCCAATTATCAGCTGATTGGCAAGGACATCCTCAAGTTTCACGCGATCTACTGGCCGGCGCTGCTGATGGCCGCTGAGCTTCCCGTGCCGCGCCACCTCTTCGTCCACGGTTTCCTGCTGATGGACGGTGAGAAGATGAGCAAGTCGCTGGGCAACGTGCTTGATCCATTCGCCGTGATCGAGCGCTACGGCGCCGACGCGCTGCGCTTCTACCTGCTGCGCGACGTTCCGTTTGGCTCCGACGGTTCGGTCTCGGCGGCCTCCTTCGAGGCCCGTTACGAAAACGAGCTGGCCAATGAGTACGGCAACCTCGCGGCGCGCACGATTGCGATGGTTCACCGTTACCGCGACGGCGTCGTGCCGTCGGCAGAGCTCGATGCTGAACTGGCGAGTGACTTTGATGGCCTGCCCAGCCAAGTAGCCGAGCTGATTGACAAGGCTGAAGTGACGCAGGCTTTGGAGGCAATCTGGGAGCGCGTGCGGCGCTGCAACCAGTATGTCGAAGAGAGCGCTCCCTGGACGCTTGCAAAGGAAGAGGCGAAGGCCGACCGGCTCGACACAGTGCTCGCGACGCTCTGCGAAGCGCTGCGCTCGCTGACTGTGCTGCTGGCGCCGTGGCTTCCGGCCAGCGCTGAAAAGCTGCTCGGCGCGCTCGGCGCCAGCGACGACAGCTACGCAGCGGCCAGTTTTGGCGGCGGTTCGCTCTCGGCAATTGAGCAGATCGCGCCAATGTTCCCGAAAGATTCTGGCGAAGAAAGCTAACGGCGCAGAGATGATCGACAGCCACACTCATCTTGATTTCTGCGAGCCACCAAACGCGCAGCTCCTAGCCGAAGCGCTCGATGCTGGCGTGGGAAAGATCCTCACCGTAGGAACCGACGCTTCCAGCTCACGCGCGGCGCTGGCCTCCGCGGCCGAATTTCCATCGGTCTTCGCAGCCGTCGGCCACCACCCCAATAACGCGACCGGTTTCTCCGGCGCCGACCGCGCCGAGCTGCGCGAGCTGGCCGCCGACCCGCTCTGCCACGCGGTTGGTGAGACCGGCTTTGACCAATACCGCGAAGGGGCGCCGCTTGAGGATCAGCGGCTGGCCTTCGAAGCACAGATTGAGATCGCCGGCGAACTGGGCAAGCCGCTGATCATCCACACCCGCGACGCGGACGATCTTTCGATCGAAACGCTGCGCGAACAGGCCAAGGACGTGCGCGTGATTCTGCACTGCTTTACGATGCCCACGCGGCTCGAGGAATGCCTCGCCGAAGGCTGGTGGATCTCATTCGCCGGAAACGTCACTTACCCAAAGGCGGTCGACTTGGCTGCCGCGGCAGCGCTCGTCCCGGACGACCGCCTGCTGGTTGAGACCGACGCCCCTTACTTGACTCCGCAGCTGCGTCGCCGTGAGCGCAATACGCCAGCGAACGTAGTTCAAACAGCTGAGTTTGTGGCTGCGCAGCGAGGCGTCGATTACGCCAGTTTTGATCTCCTGATCGAGCGCAACGCGGCCGAACTGTTTGGGTGGTGAGCGAGATCGCCGCCGAGGGAGAGGGCGAGCTGCCGGTCCAGCCAAGCCTTCGCAGAATTCGCCAGTTCGACGTTCGCCCAAAGCATGACCTCGGCCAAAACTTCCTGATCGATTCAAACATCCTCGGCGTGATTGAACGCCTCGCCGAACTCGGCCCGGATGATGTTGTGCTTGAGATCGGTGGTGGGCTTGGCGTCCTCAGCGAGCATCTTGCGCCGCTCTGTGGCCACCTGCACGTGATTGAGCTTGACCCAGCTTTAGTGCCGGCGCTCGAAGACGCGCTCGCGCCGAGCACCAACACGACGCTGCACGTTGGAGATGCGATGGTTTTGGATTTCGGCGAGCTAGATCCACCGCCTACGAAGGTCGTCGCCAACCTTCCCTATGGGATAGCCGCGACGGTCATTCTGCGCAGCGTCGAGCTGCTGGGGCAGGTGACGCGCTGGGTTGCGATGGTTCAACGCGAGGTCGGCGAGCGCTTCGCCGCCAGCCCCGGTCAGAAGGCTTACGGAGCGCCGTCAGTGATCGCGCAGCTCAGCTGCGAGGTGCGCGTTGCCAGGGCGATCTCGCGCAACGTTTTTCACCCGGCGCCGAACGTCGACTCTGTTTTGATCACGCTTGACCGGACAGGCCCGCCGCCGCCCGACGAACTGCGCAAGCTCGTCCGCGCCGCCTTCGCCCACCGCCGTAAGGCGCTGCCGCGCTCGTTGGCCACGGCCGGATACGGGGGAGCTGACATTCGCGAGCGCGCCCGCGCAGCGCTTGGGCGGCTCGGGCTCGCGCTCGACGTGCGCGCGGAGCGCCTTTCGCCCGATCAATTTCGCGCGCTGCTTGAGGAGCTTGCGCGATGAGCGCGCTGCGCGAACTGGCTCCGGCCAAGATCAACCTCGGTTTGACGCTCGGCCCGCTGCGCGAGGACGGCCGGCACAGGTTAGTGACGGTGATGCAGCCGGTGGCGCTGTGCGATTCGTTGGAACTTGTGCCGGCCGAACTTGGCAGCAGCGGCGACCAGACGCTCTGCCTAGGCGTTGACGGTGAGAACCTCGTCGACAAGGCGATTGCCGGCTTCCGCGAGGCCAGCGGTTGGCGCGGCGCTGCGGTTCGGATCGAAATTGAGAAGAAGATTCCCGTTGCCGCTGGGATGGCCGGCGGTTCGGCCGACGCTGGCGCGGCGCTGCGCCTGCTTTCGCGCGTCTCGGGGATCGCAGATGCGGAGTTGCTGATGGCCCTTGCGCGTGAGCTTGGCGCCGACGTGCCAAGCCAGCTTCAGCCGCGCCGCTACCTCGCCAGTGGCGCTGGAGAAGAGCTTCGGGTACTCCCCGACGCTGCTCCGTTTGGCGTGCTCGTAGTGCCGTCAGGCCACGGGCTTTCAACCGCCGACGTCTTTAACGAGGCCGATCGACTTGGCCTTCCGCGCAGCGCCGCTGAGCTTCAATCACGGCAGGCGGAGCTTGCTGGCGCGCTCGCCGCCGGCGGTGCTTTTGCGCCGCCGGAGTTGCTCGTCAATGACCTTGAACCGGCCGCCGTATCGCTCGCGCCGGAGCTCGCTTGGACGCTCGACGAGGTTCGTGGAGCCGGGGCTCAGCACGCGATGGTCTGTGGCTCGGGGCCAACGGTGATAGGGCTCTTTAGCGACCTCGGCGGCGCCCGCGGCGCGGCGCTCGCGCTCGCTGGCCGGACGCCAGCGCCGTTGGCCGTTGAACCGTGGTACCCAAGTGTGATGCCGGCGGCCACTACTGACGGGGTGGCAGAGTGAAGATCTTGCCGCTGATCGGTGCCGCCGCGCTGGCCTTCGCCCTGATCAATAGGCGCAAGAAGCTCGAGCCGCCGCTGCTGATCGGTGGAATCATTGTGGTCGTCGGCCTCTGCGCCTACGGCAGTGGCTACGTCGTGTTACCAAACCTCGAGGAGCTGCTGACCGGCATCGGCTCGACGCTCGGTGACTGGACTTACCTGCTCGTCGGAGTGCTGGCCTTCCTTGAGACTGGGGCTTTCGTCGGGCTGATCGCGCCAGGTGAGACGGCGATGATCGTTGGTGGCGTCGTCGCCGGCCAGGGCGTGATCTCACTGATCACGCTGATCGGAGTCGCCTGGTTTGCAGCAGCAATGGGGGACCTCGTCAGTTATGAACTCGGGCGGCGACTGGGCCGAGAGTTCATTGTCAAGCACGGGCCGCGCTTTGGCATGAACGCCGAACGGCTTGCGATGGTTGAGACGTTCTTCGACAAACACGGTGGAAAAGCGATCTTCATCGGCCGCTTCGTTGGCATCGTTCGCGCCGTCGCCCCATTTCTTGCTGGCTCAAGCGGAATGCCGCTGCGCAAGTTCCTCCCCTACGACATCCTCGGCGCCGGGCTCTGGGCGACGACCTTCATCATGCTCGGCTACGTCTTTTGGCAGAGCTTCGCGACCGTCCTGAAGGTTGCCAAGGAGGGCGCGCTGGGGCTGGGAATTGTGATCACGGTGATCGTCGCTGTGGTCTGGGTTGTGCGCCACCTGAGCAAAGAAGAGAACCGCACCGCGCTGGAGCAGAAAATGCTTGCCGCGCTTGATCGCCCAGGGCTGCGCTTTCTCAAGCCGCTGGTGGGCTGGGCGCAGGGGCCTCTTCGCTTCTTTATTGCGCGGATTACACCCGGCACGACCGGCCTCGACTTGACCACGCTGCTGGCCTTCGTTGCCGTCGGCACATTCGCCTATTTCGGCTATTGGATTGTGATCGCCGACCGTGGCTATGGGGCGATCGACCAGCAGGTCCAAGGCTGGGCGGTTGACCTTTACAACCCGACTGCAGTGACCGCCGCTGAGATATTCACGACGCTCGGCGCTCCACTTCTGATGTTCACGCTCGTCGGCGTTGTAACGATCGCGTTGCTGCTGCGCCGCCACTTTTTGGAAGCCTTCGTTATCGGTGCGGGAATGGTGATGACGTTCGCTTCGGTTCAGCTGGGCAAGCTGGTGCTCGATCGGCCGCGCCCGCCCGGCGCGCTGGTCGATGCAGTCGGTTCTTCGTACCCATCAGGCCACACCGCCTACGCAGTTGCCTGGGTTGTGCTGGCTGCGATCGCAGTCCGTCTGATTCCAGCGCTGAAGGGCAAGTGGTGGATAGTCGGGGTTGCCTTTGCCGTTCCAGTTCTCGTTGGCGTCACGCGCGTGTACCTTCAAGTTCACTGGCTATCCGACACGCTCGGCGGCGGCGGCGGCGCGACGGCCTGCTTCGCGCTGATGGCGATCATCGCCCTATTCGTCAAGGTCGTGCGCGATACTGCCGTGAAGAAACCGAATGGATAACGAATCGATCATCTTGCTCGTCGGCGGCTTTAGCGCCGTCTTTGGCACCGCCGCTTGGGTTGGGCTTATGGCCGCCCCTGCCTGGCAGTCCTACAGCACTCTTTGGCAGCGGCTAGCTGGCGTCTTCCTTTCGCTCTATGCGCTCGCCGCCTTCATTGTTGTTGGCGTCGCGCTTGGCGCGGTTGTGATCTGGTTCTGGGATCGCGTCGTCGCCTGAATACTGATCGCGCGTAAACTCGTCCCATGTCGACGTCGGCCCGCCGCAGCTCTGCTTCGTTCGATCTTCAGGCGCTTGAGGCGATCACAGACGCCGTTGAGTCGGGCGCCGGGCTGCCTGAGGTTGTTCGCGCCGCCGCGCGGGCGCTAGAGGCGAGCCTCGCGGTAAGCGATCGCGCCGGCCACGTGCTGGCTGTGGCGGCGCGCTCAAGCTCCGATGAAGCCTCGCTACTGGCCGACGGTAGCGGCGTGCGATTGATTGAGCTGCGCGTAAGCGACGCGCCCGTTGGGGTGCTGCGCTTGCGCGCCCGCGGTGAGCTTGACGGGTCGCTGCTGCGCCTCGTCACGACTTTGATCAGCTCTGAGGTTGAACGAGTCCGCGCGCCTTCGCGCGCCTCGGCAGAAGCTGCCGAACTATTTCTGCTTGCTCTGCTGGCCCGCGAGATCGATGACGGCGTCGCCATCGTGGCGGCTGCTGCTGAGCTGGGAACGAGCCTTGAAGGTGGCGCCAGCGTGATCGTCGTCCGTGCCCACGCCCACGTGGCTGCTGGCGAAGGTCGCCGCGCGCGCGTGCTTTCGCTCGTTGATCGCGCAGCTCGCGGCGTGGTTGCGGATTCGCTGAGCGCGTTGACGCCGCCGCGTGAGCTGCCGGGCGACGACGTAGCCGTTTTGCTGGCAAGCGGCGACGATGCGGTGGCCGCTCGCGCGGGGGAAGCAATCCGCGGTGAGCTGCTCTCCGGCCTACCCGGCCACACGATCACGATCGGCCGCAGTCGCCCCTGCGACGACCCGGCCCAGCTCCACCGCGCTGCGGCCGAGGCGCTGTTGGCCGTCAACGTCGCGGAAGGCGACGACGAGAACCCACTTTTGGCTTTCGAGCAGACCGGCGCCTACAGGCTGCTGCTCTCGGCGATGGCCGACAACCCAGCTGAGCTTCAGCGCTTCTACGCAGAAACGGTCGCGCCGCTGGCCGCGTACGACGAGCAGTACGAGACCGACCTGATGCTTACGCTTGAGACCTTCCTTGAGGCCGATGGCAACGTTGCCGGCACGGCCCAGCGGCTCTTCACGCACCGCCACACGGTCCGTTACCGGCTTGAACGCGTGCGCGACCTTTGTGGCCATGACGTTGGCTCAAGCGACGGGCGCGAGAAACTCAGTCTTGGGCTCAAAGCGATGCGGGTTCTTGGTATTCCGCGGCGTCGTGGTCCGGCGGGCGAGCCGGGCCTAAGTGGCGGCCGCGTTTCGAAGCCGCGCTGAGCCGTGGCCGCCCACCGCCGGCGGCCAGCGATTATCATCAAGGCAGTCCCTATGGGGGGTGGTGTAACGGCAGCACAACGGCCTTTGGCGCCGTTAGTCGGGGTTCGAATCCCTGCCCCCCAGCTAGCAGACCTGCAGGTCTTCGCCCGGATGTGCGCTTTGAGCCGATGCGCTCTACGATGTCAGCGTGTCCGCTAACACAGCCGTCATTTTGGCCGCCGGCCAGGGGACACGCATGCGTTCGCGCACGCCGAAAGTTCTCCACCGCCTCTGCGGCCGACCTCTGGTCGATTGGGTGCTCATCGCCGCACGAGAAGCGGGCTGCACAAAGCTGATCGTCGTCGATGCTCCTGCGCGCCCGCTCGACGGGCTGCTCGGGGATGATGTTGAGGTAGTAGTCCAGCCAGAAGCGGACGGAACGGCCGGGGCGGTAGCGGCGGCGATCGACTCGCTGAGCGATTCCAGCCCGGTCGTGATTCTCAGCGGCGACGTGCCGTTGATTGACCCCGAAACCATTCGCGAGCTGATCGCAGTTCACGAGCAGAGCGCCGCCGCCGTCACGGTCGCAACTGCCTTGCTCGATGACCCGAGCGGTTACGGGCGCGTCGTGCGCAGTCCCGACGGTGGGCTGGAGCGGATTGTTGAGACGAAGACTGAAGGCGACGCGACGGCCGAAGAGCTCTTGATCACGGAGGTCAATAGCGGCGTCTATGTGTTCGACCCTGGCGCGCTCCGCGCCGCACTCCCAGGGGTTGGAAGCGACAACAGCCAGGCCGAGCGATACCTGCCGGCGGTACTGCCATTGATCGCGGCCGCTGGCGGCGTGGTGATCGCCCACGTGGTCGATGATCCTTCGATCTTGCTCGGCGTCAATGATCGCGTCGACCTCGCGGAACTCCGCGACCTCGCGCAGATGCAGATCATCGAAGCACACCTGCTAGGCGGCGTTGAGATCGTCGCGCCGGCCTCAACGCAGATCGACGTTGACGTGGAGATTGGCGCTGACAGCGTGATCGAACCGTTCAGCGCGCTTTGCGGCGCGACGAAGATCGGCGAGCGCTCGACGATCGGCCCCGACTCAACCTTGACCGATGCCACGATCGGCGACGAGGTAACGGTGCTGCGTAGCCACCTGACCGATTGCGAAGTGCGCAGCCAAGCCAGCGTCGGCCCCTTCTCGCACCTGCGCCCCGGTTCGCTGGTGCGTGAGCGCGCGAAGGTGGGCGCCTTTGTCGAACTGAAGAACGCCGACATCGGCGAGGGCGCGAAGGTTCCTCATCTTTCCTACGTCGGCGACGCTGACGTAGGCGCCGAAGCTAACCTCGGCGCCGGGACAATCACAGCCAACTACGACGGCGTAAATAAGCACCGCACGGTCTTCGGTGAGCGCGTCCATGGTGGGGTCCACGTTTCGTACATAGCGCCGGTCGAAGTTGGCGATGACTCGTGGACGGCGGCCGGCAGCGTGATCACTGAAGGCGTGCCGCCGGGCTCGCTGGCGATCGGTCGCGAGCGGCAGGAGAACAAGGACGGTTACGACGCGCGCATCAAGCGCGACGGAGCAGATAAGAAATGACCGATCTCGCGCCTAGACTTCCGATCGAGATGGTGACCACGCAGAGCAGCCTGCAGCCAGCGACCAGCATCCCGATTGATTACGACAAGCGGATGATGGTCGTCGCCGGGCGCGCTCACCCCGAGCTGGCGTCGAAGATCGCCGATCGCCTTGGTGTTGAGCTCGGCCCGGTAACGCTGAAGACATTCTCTAACGGCGAGGTTTACTGCCGCTTCGATGAGTCGATCCGTGGCGCCGACGTTTTCATTGTTCAGCCGACCTGCGGCAACCCGGCGACTGGCATTACGGCAAACGACGCCTTGATGGAGCTGATGGTGATGATCGACGCGGCGGTCGGCGCGTCGGCCCATCGAGTGATCGCCGTAACGCCTTGGTATGGCTACTCGCGCCAAGACAAGAAGTCGGCCCCGCGTGAGCCGATCAGCGCCCGGCTGGTGGCGCGGATGCTTGAGTCCGCTGGTGCTGACCGCGTGCTAACGATGGACCTCCACGCCGGTCAGGTTCAAGGCTTCTTCCAGATTCCGGTAGATCACATGACGGCAATGTTCATGCTCACCCAGTACTTCGAAGACCTTGGCCTTGGTGACCTCGTCGTTGTCTCGCCTGACGCTGGCCGCGTCAAGCTGAACAAGAAGTTTGCCTCGAAGATCGGCGCCGAGCTGGCGATCCTCGACAAGGAGCGCCCCGAGCACCAGGTAGCCGAAGTTGGCTACGTGATTGGTGACGTTGCCGGCAAGACGGCTGTCCTAGTCGACGACATGATCGACACCGCCGGTACTCTCGCCGTCGCAGGTCAAGCAGTTTTGGAGGCGGGTGCGACAAGCGTCTATGCCGCAGCGACGCACGGGATTTTCAGCGGCGCCGCTTGGGAGAACCTCGCCAGCGCCAACTTCGAGCAGGTCGTCGTCACCGACACCGTGCCGCTTCGCTCTGGCGCGCCGGAGAATGTTCGCGTTCTGACCTGCGCCGACGTGCTGACCGACTCAATTCGCAGGATCTTCACCGACGATTCCGTCAGCGAAGTCTTCGGCGGCGAGAACCAGCTCTTCTAACTGGAGTTGGCGCCAGCTCCCGCTCAGAGCGTGATGACCTGGTCCGGGGGGTTGCCGGAGAGCGCGGCGTATAGATCAGGGAAGCAGCCGACTTGCACCCCGGCCACCACCCCGGTGGGTACGCAGCTTCCGACCTCACCCTCGGCCAGCTTGCGTTCGAGCGCGCACTGGTCGCACATCATCAGCATGGTCCCCTGGTCCGCAGCGACCTTCGCGAGCCGCTCGCCGAGCGGATCACCCTCGCGCAGCACGTAGTTGTTGTCGTCAAAGAAGAACATGCCGACGACCTCGACCCCGTGGCTGCGCTGTTCGAGCTGCGGCAGGATCATCTTGCCAAGCTTGTAGCTGGCTGTGTGACCCGACGTCGAGAAGATGTAGGCGACCTTCACTTCTTGGCCTGCTCGTAGTACGGGTTGTCGCCGGAGCCGTGGTCGGTCACGTCGATGACGCGGTCGATCTCCGGGATGGCCTCGGTGATCGCGACCTCGATCCCCTGGCTCAAGGTCACGGTCGCCATGCCGCACCCCTGGCAGCCCCCGCTCAGGCGCAGGTACGCCGCGCCGTCCTCGATCGCGACGAGATCGGCCTGCCCGCCGTGCGCGGCGATCGACGGGTTGACCTGCTCATTGAGCACCTGGATCACCCGGATCTCCAACGGGCCGGTCAGGTCGGATGGCGGCCGATCGCCGATGGCGGGGCTCGCCGGTGGTGCAGTCGCGTCACTGATCGGCTGGACGACCGGCTCGGGGGGCGGCGGCTTGTTGGGGTTGAGCACGGTCAGCCCCCCGCCCCCGGTCGCGTCGCTGATCCAGTCGACCGTCGCTCCGCGGAGGCGATGGCAGTCCTCACTGGGCACGACGACGGCGAGCTCTCCGAGCTGCTGCACGGCGTCGCGCGCGCCCGCGTCGGCCAGCGGGCGCAGCGAAACGCCGCAGCTGTACTCGCCGTCGGCGCTCCCGGTGACCTGCACCCACATGGCCTGCTCGGACTCGCCGTCGGCCGTCACGCGAAACGCTAAGACGCGCTCGAGCGCCTCCTCAGTGATGGCGAGGATCTCGTCGTCGTATGGCGTGTCGTCGGTCACCGTTTCCGCTGTGTCGTCGGTCATCGTTTCCCCTCTGGCTGGCCGCCGGGCGAAGGTCGATGCCCCGCGACCTATGCTAGCAATATGGCCCGGGTGCTCCTGATCCTCCCGACGGGGACCTACCGCGCCCCGGACTTCCTGGCCGCGGCAGGCGTGCTCGGCGTCGAGGTCGTCGTGGCCAGCGAGCATCGCCAGGCGTTGTCGGGGGCGATGGGCGATCGTGCGCTGGTCGTCTCACTGCGCCGGCCCGAGGCCGCGGCGGACGCGATTGAGGCCCTCCACCGCCGCACGCCGCTAGACGGGATCGTGGCCGTCGACGACGACGGCCAGCCCGCAGCCGCGGCCGCCTGCGCCCGGATCGGCCTGCGCTGCAACCCGCCCGAGGCCGTGGCCGCGACCCGCGACAAGGCGCGGATGCGCCAGGCGCTGGCCGCCGCCGGTGTGCCGCAGGCCGAGTACCGCGTGGCGGAGGTGGGCGACGACGTGGCGGCGCTCGCAAGCGAGGTCGGGCTGCCGTGCGTCGTCAAGCCGGTCTCGCTGTCCGGGAGCCGGGGCGTGATCCGGGCCGACGACGCCCACGCGGCCGAGGCCGCCGCGCGGCGCATCCGGGCGATTCTGGGCTGCGCCGGCGAGGACGCCGACGGGCCGCTGCTGGTCGAGCGCTACGTGCCGGGCGCCGAAGTGGCGGTCGAAGGTCTGCTGCGCGCCGGGCGCCTCGAGCTGCTCGCGGTCTTCGACAAGCCCGACCCGCTCGAGGGCCCGTACTTCGAGGAGACGATCTACGTCACCCCCTCGCGGCACGGGGATGCGGCGCTGCGGCGGATCGAGCGCCTGACCCAGGCGGCCGCCGACGCGCTCGGCCTGCGCGAGGGCCCGATCCACGCCGAGCTGCGACTCGACGGCGAGCGGACTACGCTGCTCGAGCTGGCCGCCCGCTCGATCGGCGGCCTGTGCTCGCGCGCGCTGCGCTTCGGGGCCGGCGGATCGCTCGAGCAGCTGATCCTGCGCCACGCGCTGGGGCTCGGGCTCGACGACCTGCGCCGCGAGTCGGCGGCGTCCGGCGTGATGATGCTGCCGATCGCGCGCGCCGGCGTCCTCGTCGCGGTGCGGGGGCGCGAGGAGGCGCTGGCCGTGCCCGGCATCGTCGGCCTCGAGACGACCGTCGTGCCCGGCCGGGAGGTCGTCCCGCTGCCCGAGGGCGACCGCTATCTGGGCTTCCTTTTCGCCCGGGCCGGCACGCCGGGCGAGGTCGAGTTGGCGCTGCGCGAGGCTCACTCCCGGCTCGACATTGACATCCAGGCGCTGGCCGCGACCGGCTCCGTCTGACGCCGCCGGCAGGCCGGCGGAGCCCGCGCGCGCGCTGCTATGTTCGGAGCCATGCGCGTCCTGCTTGTTTCCACCTACGAGCTCGGCCACCAGCCCCTGCATCTCGCCTCGCCCGCCGCAGCGCTGCAGCGCGCCGGCCACGAAGTGCGCTGCCTCGATCTGTCGGTCGAGGATTGGGATCCGGACCGCTTCGACTGGGCCGAGGCGGTCGGGATCTCGGTGCCGATGCACACTGCGATGCGGCTCGGGCTACGCACCGCCGAGTCGCTGCGGTCGGACCGGTCCGACCTGCCGATCTGCCTCTACGGCCTGTATGCCCCCGTCAGCCGCGAGTTCACCGAGGGGCGCCTGGTCGACTGCGTGATCGCGGGCGAGTACGAGCCGCCGCTCGTCGCCTGGGTCGACGGCCTTGCGCGCGGGCAGCGCAACGTCTTGGACGGGGCGCCCGTCATCCACCTCGGCCGCGGGAGCTTCGAGCTCCCCGCCCGCGAGCTGCTGCCGCCGCTGGAGCTCTACGCCCGCCTGGCGGTCGACGGCGAAGAGCGCCTCGCCGGCTACGTCGAGACCAGCCACGGCTGCGTGCACAAATGCCGCCACTGCCCGGTCGGCGTCGTCTATGACGGGCGCATCCGAATCGTCCAGGAGGAGGTGATCCTGCGCGACGTCGAGCGCCTCGTCGCGATGGGCGCCCGCCACCTGACCTTCGGCGACCCGGACTTCCTCAACGGCGTGAAGCACTCCATGCGTGTCGTACGCGCGGTCCACGAGCGCTTCCCAGAGCTGACGTTCGACTGCACGGTGAAGGTCGAGCACATCCTCGAGCACGCCGAGGTCTGGTCCGAGATGGCGCGGTCGGGCTGCCTGTTCGTGGTGTCCGCGATGGAGTCCGTCAACGACGAGATCCTCGTCCGCCTCGACAAGGGCCACACGGCGGCCGACGCCTCCGCCGCGATCGCGATCCTGCGCGAGCACGGCATCGAGCCACGCCCGTCGTTCATGCCGTTTACGCCTTGGAGCACCCCGGCCGACATCGTCGAGCTGCTGGACTTTGTCGCCGCGCACGACCTGATCGGCAACGTCGATTCCGTGCAGTACATGATCCGGCTGCTGCTGCCTGCGGGCTCGCTGCTGCTCCCCCATCCCGACCTGCAGCCCCACCTCGAGCCCTACGACGCCGCGAACCTCGTCTACCCGTGGAGCGCCGCCGACCCGAGGTCCGACGAGCTGCAGGTCGAGGTCGCGGCGATCGTGCGCCGCAGCATCGAGCAGGACGAGCCGGCGAGCGCGACGTTTTACGAGATCCGGCGGGCGGCGCTTGCGGCGGCCGGCCTCGAGCCCGACGAGGACCAGACCGAGGTCTGCTCGGTCGCGGCGCGCCCGCGGCTCACGGAGGCCTGGTTCTGCTGCGCGGAACCGACCGAGGACCAGATCGTCGGCGTCTCGGCGGCGCCAAGTGGGCCCCGCAGCTCCAACTAGGAGGGCGAACCAGCTCTTCTAACCGCCGATAACGAAGCCGCGCTCAAGCAGCGTTACGACGCTGGCCTCGAAGGCAGCAAAGTCACGGCTGAGCAGGTGGTCAAGCGGGCGGCCGCTCGGCCCTTTGGTTCGCACCCAACGCTGCAGCACTTCGGCGCCAACGCTGGCCAGCGCCTCGTCGGTCAATGTCAGCAGGATCGGCAGCTCGGGGCGGTGGTCGAGGCTGTCGGAGATGATCTCGATCGGGTTGCTGTCGAGCGCCACGCAGAGCTCTTCGTCGCTAAGGCCAAGCTGCCCCATCAAGATTACGGCTGCGGTGGCCATTGACAGGCGCTTCAGTCGCCGCGGGCCTGAAGCCGCGCGGCCGGCTCGCGCCGTTGCTCACCGGGCCAGAAGCCTGTGATGTAGCGAAAGCCGGTTGCTCCGGCGCGCGTGAAGGTGGCCGTCGTCACGGCGATGATCGAACCCTTCAGCGCCGCCGCCGCGATCACCTCGGGCCAGCTTGCAAGTTCGGTCGTGGCGGTAGGAGGTTCGCTCCCGCGCGCCCGCTCCCAGCCGTCGACAAACGTTCTTTTGCCAACGCGCTTAGCCAGCACGGTGCCCAGCACGAGGCCAACCGGCAAGAAAAGAATCTTCGCAATCACGCTGCCAGACTACCGCCAGCGTGCAGCTAAGCGCGGCGACCGGCGCCGGCCGCCCAAGCGGCCTTTATCCTCATGGGTCGTGATTTTTCCGCGAATCTGGCTAATCGTTTTGGCCGTCGGCGTCTTTCTGATCGCTTCTTTCCTCGTTGCGCGCTGGCTGACGGCCGAAAACCGCGAACGCAACGCCGTTGTTGACCTGCTCCAGCTCCAGAACGAGGGCGACGCGGCGGGAATGCTTGCTGCGATCGAGGGCTGCGCGCAGACGCCCAAGTGTCGCGCCGACGTGCGCTCCAACTCCCGTCGGCTCAGTGGCGACGGATCATTGAAGATTCTGCGCTTCGACTCCGCTGGTACCTATTCGATCGGCGGCACAAGCGGCAATTCGCGCGTCGCGTGGAACCGTGGCGGTGCGAGCTTCCCTGTCGTTCAGTGCATCAAAGTTGAGCGCCGCGGGCTGGCCTTCTTTGGGGCCAGCACTGTGATCCGATCGATCAGCCGCCCAATCGGTAGAGAGTCGTCATGTTCAAGCTAATGCGCCTTTGCGCCACGTTGCTGGCGGTCGCTGCCCTGCCGGTCACCGCCGCGCCGGCCGCCGAGAGCTCAGCCGGCACGGCGGTGAGCGCAAAGACGCTCTACGTTGATGGCCCGTCGGGCCGCTACCTCGTCGACGGGGGCTGGCTCAGGCGGCTTGATCCAAACAACGTTGGTCTTGGTCAAAGCTGGCAGAAAGAGAGCAGCCAAACCGATTGGGCATCGATCAAGGTTCCAAATGCTTGGAATGCTGGCGACGACAGCTTGACTTCCTACCTCGGCTCAGTCGGCTGGTACCGCAACGAATTAAAGCTGCCGCAAGGAGCCGCTGACCGCTCCTGGGTGATCCGCTTTGAGCAGGTCAATTATTCGGTTACGGCCTGGCTCAACGGGGTTCGGATCGGCTCGCACTCCGGCGCTCATGAGCCATTTGAGTTGCGCCTGCCACAGGCGCTGGTAAAGCCCAGTACAGCCAACAGCCTTGTTTTAAGAATCGATAGTCGGCGGACGATCAACGACCTGCCGCCGGCCCGCAACAATGAATTTGGCGAGCCACAAGGTGGCTGGTGGAACTACGCCGGAATTCTGCGTGAGGTTTACCTGCGCGCCGTCGATCAGATCGACATTACCTCGGTCAATGTGCGCCCCGACCTGCGCTGTGCAAGCTGCGCTGCCGTCGTTAATTGGCAGGTGAAGCTGAGTAATCTGGGCTCCAAGACGCAGAGCGTTACCGTCGCCGGTCGCTTTGGGTCGCAGCGACTGACGGTTGGAAAGGCCAAATTGCGCCCCGGCGGCTCGGCGACGCTGACCAAGAAGCTCACCGTCGCCAAGCCGAAGCTTTGGTCACCGGCGCGGCCATACCTTTACGACGCTTCACTGGTGGCGGCCGTTGGCGCGCGAACCGTGCAGCGCTACACGCGACACGTTGGCGTTCGCACGGTCGCAGTCGACAGCACTGGCCGGCTGACGCTAAATGGTCAGCGCCTTGACCTGCGTGGAGTGGGGATGCACGAGGATGCTCCCGGCCGCGGCTTTGCGATCGATAACGCGATCCGCGACAAACAGATCGGCTGGGCGCGTGAACTAGGCGGACTCGTCTTGCGCTCGCACTATCCGCTCCATCCCTACACGCTGCAGCGCGCAGACGAGCTGGGACTGCTGGTCTGGTCGGAGGTACCGGTCTACCAGATCCCCAACGATCAGCTGGCGATCGCCGCCAACAGGGCTCGCTACGTCGCTGCAGTTGGCTCAATGGTCGAAGTCAATCGTGACCACCCGTCGATCTTCGTCTGGTCGGTTGGCAACGAGATGGCCTCCAGCGCAGATGACTCGCAAGCCAGTTACATCGCTGCCGCAACTGCACTCGCCAAGCGACTCGACCCCAATCGACCAGTCGGAATTGCCGCCGGTGGCGTTGGCAACGCTTGCCAGAGCGCCTACGACCCGCTTGACGTAATTGGAATGAACGCCTACTTCGGCTGGTACGTCGGTGAAAGCGGGTCGATCGCTGACCGCGATCTGCTTTCAGGGGCGCTCGATGAATCGCGTGCCTGCTACTCGAAGAAGGCGATGATGATCACTGAGTACGGCGCTGAAGCCTCTGCGGCGGGGCAGCCGGAGGATCGCGGCACCTGGACCTTTGCGAACGAATTGCTTCAGTTCCATCTCGCCGTTTACGGATCAAAGCCGTGGCTTTCAGGCTCGCTCTACTGGGCGCTGCAGGAATTCTGGGTTCGCCCGGGCTGGGACGGCGGCAACCCGCTTCCCGCACCTCCATTGCACCAGAAAGGGTTGGTTACTTTCGCTGGCGCCAAGAAGCCGATATTCGCGCCGATTCAAAAGGCCTTTAAAGCCGTGAGGCAGGTCGGCTCGAAGCGTTAGTAGCTCGGCTCTGCGGCCCGCCAAGGCGCCCGCGCGCGGCGATCCCGCTACCATCGGGCGCCGCCCATGGCTCAAACTTCGAACTCCACACTGAATGCCGCTCCGCGCCAACCAGATGGCTCGCGCGCTAACCGCAGGCTGCGCCGTGAGGGCCAAGTTCCTGGCGTCCTCTACGGCGGCGAGGGCGAAGCGGTCGCGTTTTCGGTTGACAGCCGTGAGCTACGCAACGCGCTCCAAGCCTCCGGTGCAGTTGTCGATCTCGTCGTCGGCGGAACCAGCGAGCCGGCTGTTCTCAAGGACGCTCAGCGCCACCCGGTGCGCGGCGAGATGACGCACGTTGATTTCGTGCGCGTCAACCTAAATGTCGCGATTCAGGCCGTCGTGCCGCTGATCGTTGTTGGCGCCGAGGAATCACCAGGCGTCGTCGAAGGAGGCGTCGTCGACCAGCCGATCCGCGAAGTTCAGGTTGAGGCGCTGCCGAACGAGATTCCAGAGTCGATCGAAATTTCTGTCGCCGAGCTCAACATCGGCGAGACCGCCCAACTTTCGTCCGCCGTCGTTCCGGCCGGCGTAACGCTGCTTGATGAAGATGACCTTGTGGTTGTGTCGATGCTCGCTCCACGGCTCGAGATCGAGGAGACGATTGAGGAAGAGACGGAATTGATCGGTGAGGACGGTGAGCCGATCGAGGCGTCTGGCGAAGAGGGCGATGGCGAGGGCGATGGTGACGGCGGCGACGGTTACGGCGGCGATTCGGGCGAAAAGTCCGATGACGACGCTGGCTAGTCTGCGCTCCGCCGCTTAGCATTAAATCAGTGGGCCGTTTTTTCTCTCGCTCCGACCCCGTCGACTGGTTGATCGTTGGTATTGGTAATCCCGGCGCTGGCTACGAATGGACGCCGCATAACGTCGGCTTTCAGGTCATCTCGGAGCTATCGCGGCGCTGGGACCTTGGCCGCCCGAAGAAGAGTTTCAATGGTTTGATCGTCAGCGGCCGCGTTGGCCCACTCGGGGGCCCAGCCGTCCGTGTTGCCTTGCTTGAACCGCTGACCTACGTGAACGAGTCGGGAACATCGGCTGGGCCAGCGCGAGGCGCGCTGAAGCTCGAACTCGATCACGTGCTCGTGATTCACGATGAGATCGATTTTCCATTCGGTCAGCTGCAGGCGCGGCTCGGCGGCGGGCTTGCCGGCCACAACGGGCTGAGGTCTCTGCGCAAGGGCTTTGGTTCCGAGGACTTTGGCCGGCTGCGCATCGGCGTTGGTCGGCCTGCGACAAGCGACTCAGCGAGCGTTGCTGATTACGTGCTTGGCCGCTGGCAGCAGCCCGAAGCCGAGGTCAACGCGCTGGTCGCGGGCGCCAGCGATTTGGCTGAGCAGATCGTGCTGGGTCAGGCCGCGCTGAGCGGCCCGGCATAGGGGCCGGCGGTGTCGCTGAGGGCTCTACTCGGTGCGCTGAAAACCGACCCCGAGGGGGCGAAGCTGCTTAGCGACGGTGGTGACGCATTTGTCTCGCGTTCGCTGCGGCCCTACGCAATAGCTGCGCTGGTCGACAACGAGGCCGCCAGGCCAGCGGTTGTCGTCGCCGGCGACGACAATGAAGCCCAAGCGCTGGCGGCCGACCTTGGCAGCTGGTTAGCGCCGCGGCCGGTTCGCTTCTACCCCAGCCGCGGCGTCACCTACGAATCGCACCTTGCGCCGCCGCCGCACCTAGTTGGCCTGCGGGTCGCGGCGCTCGACGCGCTGCTCGACCCGGCCAAGGGTGAGCCGCCAGTTGTCGTGGTCTCAGCGGTTGCGCTTTCGGAGAAGGTGCCTGATCCCGCGCTACGGCCTCGCGGCTTCACGCTGCTTAAAGGCGACCTGATCGACCTTGATGAAGTGGCCTTGCAGCTCGTTGCGGCGGGCTACGAGCGCGTCTCTGAGGTCGCTGAGCGGGGTCAGTTCGCAATCCGCGGCGGCATCCTTGACTGCTTTCCGGCGACCGAGGATCACGCTGTGCGCGTGGACTGCTTCGACATCGAGATCGAATCGCTGCGTCATTTCTCAACCTTCACGCAGCGCTCGTTAGGTGAGATTGAGCTGGTCGAGATTGCCCCGGCAGCTGAGCTCGCCGCCGAGCACCGTGAGCTGGCGGAGATCGCTGCGCTCAGTGACGCCGACGAGCGGCCTGACATCGCCGACCTGCTGCCGCTCGATCGCTTCCAGGCGCTGCTTGATTTAGTCCCACCCGAAGCACTACTGATCGTCGGTGCAGCGGAGGAGGTCGCGCCGGCGCTCGGCGACCACTGGCAGGACGTCTGCGCTGCCTTTCACGACGCCGACGCTCACCACCTCTACGTTGCACCGGGCGCGGTTCAGGCGGCGCTGGCGGAGCGCTCGGCGGTGCGGATTTCTTCGCTGCTCGCAGCTCAGCCGATTGAGCTCCACGCGCAGGCCGCCGATTTTGCGGCGCAGTCACTAGCCGAGGCTGAGCCGGAGCTTGAAAGCCTTGTCCGTAGCGGTTACAAAACGGTCGTCGCATTTTCGCGCCGCGGTGAAGGCGAGCGCGTTGCGCACAACCTTGCGCGACTTTCGGCTGATTGGATCGACGAGATTGACCCGCTCGACGATTCCGATGGGCGGCTGCTGTTTTCGCTAGCTGCTTTACGCAGTGGCTTTGTCGCGGCCGGTGCAAAGCTGGCCGTGATCCCCGAGCGCAAGCTTTTTCGTAGGCGCCGAGCCGCTCGCAGCGATGATCAGCCGGAGCGGCTCGGCCGCTTCGCTTCGCTCTTTGAGCTGCGCACCGGTGACACCGTCGTCCACGAGGATCATGGCGTCGCTCGCTTCTCGGGCTTCGAGACAAAGACAGTCAGCGCGATTACGCGCGACTACCTCGAGCTCGAGTACGCCGACGGTGATCGCGTCTTCATGCCGGTCGACCAGCTGGCGAAGATCACGCGCTACATCGGCGCCGGCGAACTTTCGCCGAAACTTTCGAAGCTCGGCGGAAAGGGATGGGAGACGCTCAAGGCACGCGCCCGCAAAGCCGCCGAGGGGCTGGCAGGCGAGTTGCTGAACCTTTATGCCGAGCGTCGCCGGCGCGAAGGCCGCGCTTTCGCTGAGGATTCCGAGTGGCAGCTCGACTTTGAATCACGCTTTCCTTGGCAGGAGACGGCCGATCAAATCTCGGCGATAGAGGCCGTTAAACAGGACATGGAGCGCCCGCGGCCGATGGATCGCTTGATCTGCGGCGACGTCGGTTACGGCAAGACGGAGGTGGCCTTGCGCGCAGCTTTTAAGGCCGCCGGTGAAGGCGCTCAAGTGCTGCTGCTGGCGCCAACGACGATCCTCGCGCAGCAGCATTACGGAACCTTCTGCGAGCGGCTTGAGGATTTCCCGTTCACCGTTGATGTTGTCAGTCGCTTACGAAGCGCTGGGGAGCAGCGTGCCTCGGTCGCCAACTTCAACGAAGGTAAAACTGACATCCTGATTGGCACCCACCGGTTGCTGGGCCGCGATTTAAGGCCAAAGGATTTGGGGCTTCTGGTGGTCGACGAGGAGCAACGCTTCGGCGTCAAGCAGAAAGAGTTGCTTCGTCAACTGAAGCTGAAGGTCGACGTGATCGCGATGAGTGCGACGCCGATCCCGCGCACGCTGCAGATGTCGCTGGCAGGAATGCGCGACATCAGTGTGATCGAGACTGCGCCCGAGGGCCGCAGGCCGGTCAAGACCTTCGTCGGCGAATACGACGAGGAGCTCGTCCGGCTCGCCTTGGAGCGCGAACATGAGCGTGGCGGGCAATCCTTCTTCCTTCACAATCGCGTTGAAACGATCGACGAGACGGCTGAGCGGCTGCGCGGTCTCTGCCCGCAGCTGAGCTTTGACGTCGCCCACGGGCAGCTCGACGAGCGCGATCTCGAAGAGCGGATGATGCGTTTTCTGCGCGGCGACAGCGACGTGCTCGTCTCGACCAGCATCATCGAGTCGGGGATCGACATTCCGCAAGCGAACACGCTGATCGTCGAGCGGGCAGATCGCTTCGGTCTTGCTCAGCTCTATCAAATTCGTGGCCGCGTCGGCCGCAGCCGCGAGCGTGCCTACGCCTACCTGCTCTACCCAAGTGCCGCCGCGTTGACCGAAGAGGCGACGCGCCGACTCAGCGCGCTTTCCGATTACACCGAGCTGGGCGCTGGTTTCAAGATTGCGATGCGCGACCTCGAGATTCGCGGCGCCGGCAATTTGCTCGGTGATGAGCAGTCGGGCCACGTGGCGGCGCTTGGCTTTGAGCTTTACCTCTCGATGCTCGACGAGGCGGTGCGCGCAGCCGGGCCGCCGTCGGCCAGCGATGAGGATTACGAACCGGTTCGCTTTGACGTCGACGTTGACGCTTACATCCCAACCGATTACATCCCTTACGAACAGGCCAAGATCGACATTCATCGCCGCATCGCCGCAAGCCGCGAGATTGCCGATTTAGCGCAGTTAGGCGAAGAGTTGGCCGATCGCTTTGGCCCGCTGCCCCGGCAGCTTGAGAACCTGATCGTGTTACAGCAGGCGCGCGTCAAGCTGGGGCAGGCCGGCGCTGGGGTTGTGACGATCCGTGGCGAGAGGATGGCTGTCACGCCACTCGATTTCAGCGAACCTCAGCAGCAGGCGCTGGCTAGCGAAATGCCGCAAGCGAAGTACGAGCCCGGCCGCGCTCAGCTCTCGCTGCCGCTGCCGGCCGACGGGGCTGAGCGGCTCACGACGATCGCCTCAGCGGCCACTGTTTTGCTAGCCATTAGTCGCCAAACCGTTTAGCACGGCGCACAGCAACTTCCTAGCGCCTATTATCAAGAAACTTATGAACTACTCACAACGTTTTCTGGCGCTTGGCGCAGCAATTATCTCAGTCTTTGTCTTCGCTTCATGCGGCGGCGTTTCCGACAGCGACGTCGCTTCGGTAGACGGCACGACGATCTCAAAGGCTACTTTCGACCGCTGGGTCACGGTCGCTGCCAGCGCGTCGCAGGACCCAACCGCTAAGGGCGCAGGCGCTCCTGACCCGCCAAATTACGTGAAGTGCATCGCCGCTAAGAAGGCCGCTGCCCCGGAGCCAGTAAAGGGCCAGCCCGACCCAACCGATGCTGAGTTCAAGAAGCAGTGCGCCGATCAGTTCACGCAGCTGAAGGACCAAGTAATGAGCTTCCTCATTCGTTCCACTTGGCTTCAGTTGCAAGCTGATGAAGTAGGCATTGACATCTCTGACGCGAAAGTCAAGGCTGAATTCGATAAGGCGCGCAAGCAGGCCTTCCCGACAGCCAAGCAGTACAGCGATTTTCTCAAAAGCTCGGGCCAAACTGAGCCTGATCTGCTCTTCCGCCAGCGCTCACAGATGCTCGAAAAGCTGATCACCGAGCAGGTTCAGAAGGCTTCGAAAACAGCAACACCGGAAGAAATATCGGCTTACTACAAGAAGAATCAAGCTCAGTTCACGCAGCCGGCAACGCGCGACTTGAACGTAATTCTGACGAAGACCGAAGCTCAGGCAAATAAGGCGAAGGCGGCGCTTGAAGGTGGAGCTTCATTTGCTTCCGTCGCCAATCAGTACTCAACCGACGCAACGTCGAAGAAGGCCGGCGGCAAGCTCGCGGCCGTCGCTCAGGGCTCGCAAGAAGGTGACTTTGATAAGGCGATCTTCAGTGCACCGCTGAACGAGGTTGGTGGCCCGGTTAAGACGAGCCTTGGCTATTACGTCTTTGAGGTCACGAAGGAGACGCCGAAGAAGGTTCAGACTGAAGCCCAGGCACAAAAGTCGATCAACCAGATCGTGGTCGCCGAGAAGGCGCAGAAGTCTCTGGCCGCTTTTGGAAAGTCGTACCAGAGCCGGTGGAAGGAACTGACCGAGTGCCAGACCGGCTACATCGTCGCTGACTGCAACAACTACAAGGCGCCGAAGACTCCGGCAGCCGTGCCGGGCCAGCCTGCGGCGCCGACCGCTCCGCCATCCGGCGGCTAATCACAGAGCACGGGGCTGTTCGGTGGCGCTAGCGTTGGCGCTGTGAATCGCGGCGAAATCGAAGCTTCGCTAGGTCGTCTCGATCAGCTGACGCGCCAGCTACGGCTGGAGTGCCCTTGGGACCGTGAACAGACCGCTCGGACGATCGTTCCGCATACCGTCGAGGAGGCATATGAGTTGGCCGACGCAGCTAACTCGGGCGATGACGCAGCGCTCGTTGATGAGCTCGGCGACGTTCTCTTCCAAGTTTATTTTCTTTCGTTGCTGCTCGAGGAGCGCGGCGTCAGCAATCTCGGCGAGGTGGCCGACCACTGCCGCGAGAAACTGATTCGCCGCCATCCGCACGTCTTTGGTGAGGTTGAGGTCGAAGATAGCGGCGAAGTGCTGCGCAACTGGGATCAAATCAAACGCAGTGAGCCGGGCCGCGATGAGACGATCTTTGGATCGCTTCCAGAGAATTTGCCAGCTGCGCTGTATGCCCGCCGTGTTCAGCGCCGCGCAGCGTCAACTGGCTTCGACCCGCTAGCTACCGACGAGGCTGTGGCGGCGCTGGGCGATCAGCTCGAAGCGGTCGGCCAGCTAGGTCAGCGCGACGCCGGCGACGAGCAGAGCTTCCAGCAGGTCGGCGACCTGCTGTTTGCCGCCGTAAACCTGGCGCGGCGACTGAAAGTCGACCCTGAGCTGTCGCTGAGGGCATCAACTGCGCGCTTCCGCGGGCGGATCGAGGCTGCCGAGGAGCTCGCCCGAAGCGCAGGGCTCAGCTGGAACGACTTAGATACAGATCAACAGCTCGAGCTTTACGCGCGGGCGCGACTGGCAGAGGACTAATGACCAAGATCAGCAGCGTTCACGCACGCCAAATTCTCGACAGCCGCGGTAACCCAACCGTTGAAGTTGATCTAACGCTGGAAGACGGCGCGACTGGCCGGGCGGCCGTCCCCTCGGGCGCTTCAACCGGCGAGTTCGAGGCGACCGAGCTGCGCGACGGCGGCGCCCCGTGGGGAGGAAAGGGGGTCACGGCGGCCGTCGCCAACGTCAACGGCGAGCTCGCCGCCGCTGCGATTGGGCTTGATGCTGCTGATCAGCGCGCCGTCGACGAAGCGCTGATCGCGCTTGATGGCACGGCAAATAAATCGCGGCTTGGTGCCAACGCGATTCTCGGGGTTTCACTTGCCTGCGCGCACGCTAGCGCCGCCAGCGCTGGCCAACCGCTCTGGCGCTACCTCGGCGGCGTCGACGCCAACATCCTGCCGGTACCGATGATGAACGTGCTCAACGGCGGCGCCCACGCTGACAATCGTGTTGATTTTCAAGAGTTCATGATTGTTCCCTGCGGCGCGGATTCGTTTAGCGAAGCGCTGCGCGTTGGTGCCGAGGTCTTCCATGCGCTGAAGCGAACGCTAAAGGGCCGTGGCCTGAACACGGCCGGTGGCGACGAGGGAGGGTTTGCTCCAGATTTAGCTTCCAACGAAGAGGCTCTCCAAGTGCTTCTTGAAGGAATTGAGGCCGCCGGATATCGCCCAGGAGAGGACGTTGGCATTGCGCTAGACCCAGCGACCAGCGAGATCGTTGAAAACGGAAGTTATTCGCTTTCCCACGAAGGGCGCGTGCTCAGCTCCGGCGAGATGGCCGACTACTGGGCGCAGATGGCGGCGAGCTACCCGATCCTTTCGATCGAAGATGGGATGGGTGAGGAGGACTGGGAAGGTTGGAAGGATTTGACTGAGAAGATCGGCGGCAAAGTGCAGCTGGTCGGCGATGATCTTTTTGTTACCAACACCGAGCGGCTCGGCCGCGGGATTGAGCTTGGCGTTGGGAATTCGATCCTAATTAAGGTCAACCAGATCGGCACTCTGACCGAAACCCTCGATGCGATCACGATGGCGCGCGAAGCTGGCTACAGCGCCGTAATGTCGCACCGCTCCGGTGAGACTGAAGACACAACAATCGCTGACCTAGCGGTTGCGACCGGCTGCGGCCAAATCAAGACCGGTGCTCCTTCGCGGTCTGATCGGGTCGCAAAGTACAACCAGCTGCTGCGGATCGAAGAGGCTCTAAGTGACCGCGCCGTCTATCCGGGCCACTCAGCGTTTCGCAGATAGCGTTCGCGCGGCGCCTTAGCCGCCAACGTTGCTGGGAAGGAGTTTGGCTAGCGGCCGCGAACGTGCGCTCATGACTTCACGCAGCGCAACTCTTCGCCAAGCCCCTAAGCATCGCCAGCTTCTGCCCCGCCCGCGGCTAATCGAAGGGCGTCCCTTCGGTTCGAGCAGGATCCGCTGGGACAGGATTGTCAGATTCCTTGTAATCGGTATCTGCCTACTGGTTGCGTCGCTATATCTGCGGCCGCTGGCCGCAATCTGGTCGGCTAAGGGTGAGGCTGCAACTCGTCATAGCGAGCTAACAAAGCTTCAGCGCGAAAACACACAGCTCTCAGGGCGGGTCGAAGCGTTGAAGAACCCAGCGGCGCTAGAGCGCGAAGCAAGGAGTCTTGGGATGGTTAAGCCCGGTGAGAAGGCTTACGTGATTAACGGCCTGCCTGACAGTCCCTGATTTTTGGCGCTACTCTGCGCCGCGTGTCATTCGAAACTGCGATCGAGCAGTGGCGTGAAGGCGAGCGAATGCTGGCCGCCGCAGCGGCTGAGGATCAGCCAGCACTGCTGCGCGTGGAGGATGCGCTCGTCGCTGAGCTGCGGCGCCGGCTCGGCGGCGCATTCACCGTCGATGAACTGGTCGAGTTCTACGAGCAGGACAGTTCTTGGTGCATGGAGTTAGCGCTGCGGCTCGAGCCGGAGCTGCCGCAGGCATGGGATGCGCGCATCGCCGACGCTGCCTACGCCCGTTACGTCCGCGGCGCGGTTGACTTCGCCGGCGGGCGTCGCGTTGAGAAAAAGCCTTAGCGCTTGCCCTGGCTCACTCGTCGTCGGCGCGGCGGATCACGATCCGGTCCGCTTCAACGGTCACAGTGACGGCGCGCTTGCCGGCCCAGTGCTCGGCGTAAACGGCATTCTCCGCGATTGCCGGATCCAGCCAGAGGCCGTAACCCTCATCGCCGTGGTCGAAACTGCCTTCGAGCGTCTTTGCACCGCTGCGACGGCCGCGGCCACCGCGGCGGCCGCGGCGCGAGCGGCCCGCACCATCACCGTTCGCGCTCTCGCCGTCTTCGTCTTCGTCTTCGGCTTCGTCGGGGTCCTCTTCGCCGGCGGCAATCCGTTCGGCGCGCAGGCGAGCCTCTTCTTCGGCCGCCTTGGCCTGCTCTGCCTCTTCGATCTCCAGCGCGGCGGCGACTTGAGCATCATCGGCGGCGCGCAGGTCTACCACCTCATCGAAGCCGGCGACGGCGGCCTCGGAGCTTGTTAGTTCGAACTCTTGCTTGAAGGTTTCAAGCTGCGCTACAGGAACCTCGAGCTGGTGTGCGATCCAAGCATCTGTCCGACCTTGACCGACCCATACACGAATTTGATTGAGTTGTGGTTTCAAAGATTTTCTAGCCATTAGGGCCACCACCCTATCGGAGCGGCGAGGCTGCGCGTCGCCCGGCGCCGCGAAAATCCTAGTTGCGGCGAAGCCTGCGGCTCTGGTAGGTTCGCGAAACAGTGCGAGAGATTACGTGAGGTGAACTTGCGATGTTGGTCTTATCGAGAAAAACGAATCAGAGCATCATGATCGGCGACGAAATCGAGATCACAGTTCTCTCCGTCTCCGGCGAAAAGGTTCGCCTTGGCATCAAGGCGCCTCGCGAAGTTCCTGTCTATCGCGACGAGGTCTACAACGAGGTTCACGCAAAGCAGCTTGAGATCAACCCGGTTCGCCCTATCCCATAACGATGTAAAGCGTTTCAAACATCGCCACCGTGACGATAACGGCGGTGGCGATCAGCAGCAGCACGAGCATCGCGAAGCGGAGCGTGCCGTGGCGGTGCTGGCGGTCAAGACGCCGAACCCTGATTCGAGCTTCGGCGCGGTGATTGATCTCGTGACGACGGACGCGGTCGGCGCGGATCTCGGCACGAAACTTGGCCTCAAAGTCGCGCAGACTTTGACGGAGGTGTGTAGCCATCGGAGCCGATCTTAGCGGCAGCGCCGCCAGAGACCGAGCCGCGCGCGCTCCGACTCAGCGCGTAGTTGTGCGAATTCGCGCGCATGGCGCGTATTTGGCGCGAATACGAGCGTGTCGGCGAATCCGCGCCTCACCAGGTCAGCATTTACAAAGAGCTCCCTGCCACCGTTGTCCTTGCGGTAGAGGTAAGCCAGTAGCCGGCCATAGCGGTCGCGCGGCTCGGCGCCGATTACCAAGCGGATCTTGCTGCCACTCGGCAGCAGCCGCTCGTTTTCCTTGCTCGCCTCAGGGCCAAAGCATTCCACCTGAGAGTTCGGCTTGACGCTCTCCGGCGTGTCGATTCCGATGTAGCGCACGCGCTCCTCGCTGCCATCGAGATTGGCGATGATTGTGTCGCCGTCAACGACCCGCGAAACGGTGCCATCGATCTCGTCGTTTGGACCGAGCTCGCGGTCGCCGGCGCAGCCGCCAAAGCTAACCAGCAGCGCCGCGACGAGCGACGCGCAGACCGCCGCGCGGCGTTTGGGGGTAAAAAGCACTGTCGAGCGAAGCTACCGCGTTGAGGCTGGCCGCAGCGAGGGCACGCCACTTTCACGATCATTTCAGCGCAAAGCTGCGTGCCTGCGCGCTAACGCAGCGGGCTTAAGCGATCGTTACGTCGTCTGAGAGGTAGACATCCTGGACGGCGTTGAGGATCTCGATCCCCTCGTTCATAGGACGCTGGAAGGCTTTGCGGCCAGTAATCAGGCCGGTGCCGCCGGCGCGCTTGTTGATTACCGCCGTCGTGACGGCCTCGGCCTTATCGCTGGCGCCGCCGGAAGCGCCGCCGGAGTTGATCAGCCCGGAGCGGCCCATGTAACAGTTGGCCACTTGGTAGCGAGTTAGGTCGATCGGGTTGTCGGTCGTCAGCTCGTCGTAAACCAGCGGGCTGGTCTTGCCGTAGGAGACACCGTTTGCGTTTAGCGCGAGGTAGCCACCGTTGTTCTCTGGCAGCTTCTGCTTAATTATGTCGGCCTCAATCGTCGTGCCAATGTGGTTGGCTTGGCCGGTCAGGTCGGCAGAGACGTGGTAATCGGTGCCGTCAACAACGAAGGCGCTGTTGCGCAGATAGCACCACAGCACAGTGAACATTCCCAGCCGGTGAGCCTCCTCAAAGGCTGCCGCGACGTCGACGATCTGGTGGTGCGACTGCTCGGAGCCGAAGTAGATCGTGGCACCGACGCCCGCCGCACCGATGTCAAAGGCGCGCTGAACTGAGGCGAACATGATCTGGTCGTAAGTATTCGGGTAAGTCAGAAACTCGTTGTGATTGAGCTTGACGATGAAGGGAATGCGATGCGCATACTTGCGCGAGACGGCGCCGAGCACGCCAACGGTTGACGCGACCGCGTTGCAGCCGCCTTCCACTGCCAATTCAACGATCTTGCCTGGATCAAAGTACTCAGGGTTGGGCGCGAAGCTGGCGCCGGCTGAATGCTCGATCCCTTGATCAACGGGGAGGATCGAGAGGTAACCGGTGCCGCCAAGGCGACCGTGATTCCAGATCTGCTGAAGGTTGCGCATTACCTGGGCGTTGCGGTCGCTGTCGGCGACAACCCGCTCATTGAAGTCTGGGCCCGGAAGGTGCAGCATCGATGCGTCGATCGTCTTGCATTCATGGTCGAGCAGCTTTTTGGCGCTGTCGCCAAGAAGTTCTTCGAGCTGGGAAGAGGTCATCGGTTTCGTAGCCACGTCAGTTATCTCCGTATCGGTTAGGGACCACCTAGCAGAGCGTACCTGCGATCCGCGCCCGCTGCCGCTAGCACCAGCGGGCTAAGATCGCGGGTCGATGCCTGAAGCCGCTGATCTCTTCGTCGTCTGCCCCTCATGCGCGGCCGAGGTTTCCAAGTACGTCACCGAGTGCCCCTATTGCGGCTCACGGATGCAGCAGCGCGCGCCGGAGATTGCGCGCGGCCAGATTGCCGCCAGCGGCGGTAAGCCAAAGCGCCAGCGCAAAAGGCGACAGCGCTCAGAGCGAACCGAAGCACGGTCAAGCAGGCCGCTCGTTTCGATCACGCTTGCAGCCGCCTGCGCGGTGGGCGCGGTTCTGATCGTGCCGGGCGTCGTATTGGCGAGCCAAGTCGGGGTCGTGGGTCAGCTTGATGGCCAGTGGTGGCGCCTCGTCACCGCTTCGTTCTTCGCCGACAACCTCTGGTACGCAGCCGCCAGCGTCGTCGCGATAGCCCTTTTCGGCGGACTAATCGAGCGCCAGCACGGCCGATTTGCTGCTGGCGCCTGCTTTGCGATCTGCGCCGTTGGTGGAATGGCGGCGGCCGCCGGGCTGGAGAGCATCCCACTGGCGCTTGGTGCAAATGCGGCTGCACTGGGGTTAATCGGTGCGTGGGTCATAACTCCGGTGCTTGAGACGCGCCGCGGTGAGCAGCCTTCGGCCGATCTGATTGGCACCGCAATTTACGCGGCAGTGCTGCTGCTGATGCCGTTAGCTGCCATCGAAGCGAGTTCCACAGCTGGTGCAGCCGGGTTGATTATCGGCCTGCTCGCCGGCGCGATTCTCGCTCGTCGGTAGGCTCTGGAGCGATGGCTGAACACCGTTACAGCGCTGAGCAGGTCGACGCCGCCGTGGCCGCGATCGCCGATGGGGAGCGCTTTGCTGACGCACAGGAGCTGGTTACTCATGCCGCGCCCGGCCTTCAGCAGATCCTCGGTGCGGCACTGGACGCTGGCGGCTTCTTCGATTCGGCCCACCAAGGAGAGATCACTCGCGTTGCCGAGATCGGTCAGCCTGAGCAGCGCCGCATTGCGCTGGCCGAGTTAGTCGCCGAGGAATCACGACTGGCGATGCTCGTAGGAGTGGCCGTCGGGCTGGCGCTGGCAGACGAGCTTGCAGCGGCAAACGGCGACCAAGGGGGCGACCAATGAGCAGCGTTGAAGTTCGATACCTCGGCCATTCGGCCTTTTCAATTGAGCACGATGGGACCAAGGTCCTCGTTGACCCTTTCCTTACCGGCAATCCAAAGGCAGCGGCAGCGGCCGATCAGATTGAGGCCGACACGATTCTCGTTACGCACGGCCATAGCGACCACCTTGGCGACACCGCTGCGATCGCCTCGCGCAGCGGCGCGCCGATCGCGACAATCGTTGAGATTGCCGCTGAGCTGACCGACGAGCTTGGCCCCGACCACGTGATCCACGACGCCAACCTCGGCGGAACAATTGAGTTTGACTGGGGCTGGGCGCAGTGGGTGCCGGCTTGGCACACCTCGACAACGCCGCGCGGAACAGTGAACACGCCTGCTGGAATTGTGCTCAACATCGGCGGCAAGACGATCTATCACCTTGGCGACACAGCGCTCTTTAGCGACCTTGCGCTACCGGGTCAACGCCATTCGATTGACCTCGCGCTGATTCCGATCGGCGGCCACTACACGATGGATCGCCATGACGCCGTGCGTGCAGCGACTTTGGTTGGCGCGCCGCAGGTAGTTCCAATCCACTACAACACTTTCCCGCCGATCGAAGCCGACGCCGCGGCCTTCGCCGAAGCTGTCGCGGCCGAAGGCAACGCGACCGTCACGGTTCTCGATCCCGGGCAAAGTTTGGAGCTCCAGTGATCACGGCCTTCGTACTAGTCGAGTCCGAGCGCACGGCGCTGGCCAAGCTTGGCGGCCAATTGAAATCGATTGGCGGCATCGCTGAGGTCTACTCGGTTACCGGGGCGTGGGATTTCGTTGCGATTGTGCGGGTCGAGCGCCATGAGCAGCTTGCCGAAGCGCTGGCCGAAAACGTTGCTGCTCTCGAGGGTGTCAGTCGGTCGCAGACGATGGTTGCGTTTGATTCGTTCAGCGATCTCGACCTCGACCAGCTGTTCGCTGACGGGTCCTGAGCTGCGGCTACGCTGACCAGCAATGAGCTCGATCGTCCGCCCTGAGTTTGGTGATTCATCGCCAACAAGGCTTGGCCCCAAGTGGCGCGCGCTAGGGCGCCTGCCGCGTGGGCTGATCATCGCGGCGGCCGTTATCGCTGCTCTTTTTGTGATTTACACCCTACTCGGCGGCGGATCGGCTACCCGCAACGTTGAGGTGGCAGTGCCGGTCGCCTTCCGACTGAGCTACGACGGCGACCTGTTGATTCCAAGGCTCCCGCTTGGCCGCGAGTCGCTACGGCTTGAAACTCCCGCTGGCGTCTCCGCAAAGCGGACCTTCGCAGTACAGCCGTTGACGCTGCCTGCCTACGAAGGAGCGATCGAAGGCGTCCTTGCGCTTCAGGCGGAGCGGCTGATGCGCGAGATAAGTGATGCTGATCCCAGCTTGATCACGATCGCGGAGGGCCCAATCCTGCTTGAGGAGCAGCCCGGGTACGAGATTTACTACCAGGTCAGCCAAGGCGGCAGAACGATTTACGGCCGCCGCGTTCTAATCTTCCCGCCCCAAGCGGGTGCGCGCGCTGGGCTCGATCTGACGATGACCGGGCAGCGCGACGCTCAAACCCAGACCGCCGCTGTGCTTGCGCAGCAGCCTCCGCTGCGCGAGCCGTTCGAATCACTCGTCGTCGGTAACTGAGCGCTAACGAGTTGAAGCGGGCACGGTTGGCGCCGCTTGATCGACTGTCTCGAAGCTCTTCACAGTTGTTGGGTCAACCCGCAGCGCTGGTGGCGTGTCTACGGCCGGTGGCGCTGGTGGCGTGTCTACGGCCGGTGGCGCTGGTGGCGTGTCTACGACCGGTGGCGCTGGTGGCGTGTCTACGACCGGTGGCGCTGGTGGCGCGTCTACGACCGGTGGCGCGAGCGTGACGTCGTCGTGGTGCTCTTCAATGACAACAGGCACGGCAACCGCGGCTGGCTCAAGCGCTAGTGGCGCTGGCTCGACTACTGGCGCTACTACCGGGACAGTGGCGAGGAGTGTTTCAGGCTTGGCTAGAACTTTGCTTTTCAGCGCCGGTGCGATTGGCGCTGCTGCGACCGGGGCGCTCTGCATGATTGCGGCGGCAGACTCGCGCTTGGGCTCAGCTGTCGTAGCCTTATTTACCTCGACGGCGCCGGTCGTGACGATCGCGGCGGCGGCCATCGTAGCGGCGGCCTTCGTCGCCACCGAGCTAGCGGCGCCAGAGAGCAGCCCGCCGCCAGCGGTAACGGTCGCGGTCGAGCCGGCGCTGGCAGTCGTGCCGAGGTGAGCGAGGACAACCTTTTTCAGAACTAGCAGCGGCCCGATCGGCAGCAGCATCGCCAGCGCCTTGTTGTTCTGCTTCAGCGTCGCTTGGAAACCTTTGCAGCGTTCGCATTCGCGCGTGTGGCGGCGAACCGGGGGAGAGAGCTTCGTTAGCCCTTCGGCCACTTCAGCAAGTTCGATTCGAACCTCGTCGCAGGAGATCTGCCGCGCCTGCGCTGCTTCAGCGAGGCCGCCGCGGGCGCGAACCAGCAGCGACTTAATGCTAGGCACGGTCGTTTCCATTGCCTCGGCAATTTGGTCGTAGGAGAGCGCGTCGATCTCGCGCAGCAGCAGCGCCGTGCGCTGCGACTCAGGAAGGTCGCGAACGTCGGTCATCAGTTGGCGCAGGTCTTCGCGCTGGCTGAACTCGTCTTCCGTCGTGCGGCCGTGGTTGGCAACGTGGTGGTCGAAGTCATCGACCCCGATCGCAGTCTGCCGGCGCAGGTGGTTGAGCGAGCGGTTGCGAGCGATGCGGTAAAGCCAAGGCTTGACGTTAATCGCGCGCTCGTCAGCGATCATGGCGCTGTAGGCGGCAGCGAAGCTTTCTTGCGTTACATCCTCGGCGTCTTCCTTCGACGAGAGCATGTGGCGCGTGAAGCCAAGGATCCGAGCGTGGTAGCGCCCGACCAAAGCCTCGTAGGCCGACTGATTGCCGCGGCGCGTCAGCGAGACCAGCTTTTCGTCCGATTGGAGGCGCAAAAACGCGCTCGGGGCGCGAAGTCCTACAAGGTCGGATTGTGTGATTGTTGAGGCTTCCATTGATTCTTCAGACATACCAACACCGCTGGAGGCAAAAGGTTTCGTTTTCTTTCGGCCGCTGGAGCTTCTATTACCCACACTTACAGGCTAGTCTTCAGCGCCCGCCCGGGTGGCGGAACCGGTAGACGCGGCTGGCTTAAAACCGGCTGTCCCGCAAGGGACGTGGGGGTTCGAGTCCCTTCCCGGGCATGACAGCGAGCGAAGGTAAGCTCAGCTGAGTTTGTCGAGCCGTTTCATCAACGGCAGCGAATCGTATGGCTTGCCACCTTTGTACCAGCCTGGTGCGGTCCAAAGTTCGATGTGAAGGTGGCATCCGCTGGCGCGCCCGCTGTCGCTCACCTGCCCCAGCCGCTGACCGGCAAAGACCTTCGAACCGACCTTCGCGGTCGAGCGCTTGAGCATGTGCATATAGGCGTAGGACTCGCCGTTGGCGCGCTGCACGACGACGTAGTTGCCGGCGGCGCCTTGGTTAGAGTTGAACTGCACAACCCCGCTTGTCCACGCTGCCAGCGGCGTGCCGCACTTGGCAAAATGGTCACTACCTTGGTGGCCACGAGGGCCGCCGAAGCGCTGCATTTCGCTCGCGGCAAGGGTATGGGCCCCGCGAATCGGGAAGAAGCCTTCAAGCATCTCGAACTGCGTGTCGCTGCCGGGCTTCGTTGTAGCGGCGGCTGCAGCTGGTTGGCTCAGACGGATCACGTAGATTCCACTCTTGACCGGCTCCCCATTGGCGAACCCGTCCCAGCGAACTTCTCCGTCGCCAGATCGCACCAACGGCCAACTGCGCACCAGTTTGCCGGTGGTAGCGCTAACGGCCTCGACGCGAGCCCCGGCCGCGGCGAGACTAGCCACGCGATAGCTGAAACGCGCTTCGCGCTTGCCGCCCGCGATCAGCTGCTTTGAATTGCCGGCCTCGTCAGTTGCTGGCAGCCCAGTGACGATCCTTAGTGATGACGGCGATAGCGCCGCCACGCCGATCAAACCGCTTACGCGGATCGCGCCGCTCTTCGCTCGGCTGGGAACGGTGACGCTAATCGTGTTCGGTTCTGCGGATCGAGCCGAGAGCTTGACGACTATGTTGTCACGGCTGCTGCCCGAGCCGACGAATGTGACCTGCTGGGCGCTCTGCAGGTTGCTGCCGCTGATCGTCATCAGTTGGCCGCGCGCGCAGCTATTGGCTGGCTGCAGCGGGCAGGAAACCGAGGCCACCACGGCTTGGCCAGGAACCTCTGCGCCGCCGGGCCCACTTGCACCGAGCGCGACCGGGGCAGCGAAAGCAAGCAGCGCCATTAAGCCCGTTAGGCCGCTGCGGAGCAGGGGGGAAGTTAATCGTCTTATCACTGGCACGAACCGCTGACCACTCTTGTTTGTGCCTACGAGGTGAGCTGACGGGCGCGCGCTTTAAGAGTCTGCGCGGCGCTCCGAACTGCGAGCGCTTAGCCCCAACAACTTGGTTCCCCCGCTCGCGGCCACGCTGGGCGCCCGCGACTCGGCTGGTCTTTAACCCTGCAGAGAGTAGCGAGTTGACCCCACGCAAGGCGCCGATGCGGGCGCCGCAGAGTTCACGATCGCCGCTAGGGTTGCGCGATGGAAACTGAAGCTGGCCCAACGACAACCTTCCACGGCGGCCGTCTTGTAGCGCGGCGGCTCAAGCAGTACGGAGTTTCGAAGCTGTTCTCGCTCTCTGGCGGTCACCTCTTCTCAATCTACGACGGCTGCCGCGATGAAGGAATTGAGATCGTCGACACGCGCCACGAGCAGGCCGCGACATTCGCTGCTGAAGGCTGGGCGAAGGTCACACGCCAGCCTGGCGTCGCCGCTCTCACGGCGGGCCCGGGCGTAACTAACGGCCTCAGTGCGATTGGTTCGGCGCTGCAGAATCAATCACCGATCATGGTTTTGGGTGGCCGCGCGCCGGCGCTGCGCTGGGGGATGGGTTCACTGCAGGAGATCGACCACATCCCGTTTGTCGCTCCGCTGACAAAGTTCGCCGCCACCGCCGAGAGCCCAGAGGCAATCCCCGGACTGATCGACGATGCGCTAACGGCGGCGCTGACGCCGCACTCCGGCCCGACCTTCATTGACTTTCCGCTCGACGTCGTCTTCTCGGAAGGTGAAGAGTCGCCGCCGCCGCCACTGCCTGACTTCTCCGCTGAGCCAGCAGCAACAAGCGGTGTTGACGAGGCGATCGCGCTGCTTGCTGGCGCTGAACGCCCGGTGATCATGGCCGGCACAAACCTCTGGTGGGGCCACGGCGAGGACGCGCTGCTGGAGCTTGTTAACGAGCGGCAGATCCCGGTCTTCCTCAACGGGCTGGCGCGAGGCTGCGTGCCAGCCGACCACGAACTTTTCTTCGCCCGCGCGCGCGGGCAAGCGCTGCAGGAGGCCGACGTCGCGCTGGTGATCGGCGTACCGATGGACTTCCGACTTGGCTTTGGCGGCTCATTTGGCGAAGCGACGAAGCTGATCGTCGTTGACCGCGCCGAGCCGCTGCGCCCAAACCCGCGCGAGGTCGCAGCCGAGTGTTACGGAGGCGTGGCCGCGACGCTCGCTGCGCTGCGCGAAGGCACCGCCGGCCTTGAGGACGCGACCGGCGCTTGGGTTACAAAGCTGCGCGAGGTCGAAGACGAGAAGCGCGCCGCCGAGCTGCCGGAGCTCGAAGATGACCGAGCGCCGCTGCACCCGATGCGGATCTACCACGAGCTCAACCAGTTCCTTGATCGCGACGCGATAGTGATCGGCGACGGCGGCGACTTTGTCTCCTACGCCGGCAAGATGATCAACTCCTATGAGCCAGGCTGCTGGCTCGACCCCGGCCCGTTCGGCTGCCTCGGCTCAGGCACCGGTTACGCGCTGGCCGCGAAGCTCGCCTTTCCCGATCGCCAGGTCGTTTTAATCGTTGGTGACGGCGCATTCGGGTTCGGCGGAATGGAGTTCGACACGCTTGCCCGCCACGGCGTCAACGTCGTCGGGGTGATGGGTAACAACGGCATTTGGGCGCTCGAGAAGCACCCGATGGAGTTCCTTTACGGCTACTCGGTCGCCGCTGAGCTACGGCCGGGCACGCGCTACGACGAGATCGTCACGACGCTCGGCGGCTATGGCGAACTGGTCGAAAAGCCAGCCGACCTGCGCCCCGCGCTGGAGCGCGCATTTGCGTCCGGCCTGCCGGCGCTAGTAAATGTGCTGCAGGATCCTGACGTGATCTACCCACGCAAATCGAACCTTGCTTAGGCGGCGCGCCTAACTGTTAGAGGCGGCGTCGAGCGCAACGCCGTAGAGGATGTCGTGCTCGGAAACCTCGACGCCGTCCAGCCCGAAGGCTTCGATCACGTGAACGAGTATCTGTGTGCCGGCGAGGATTGTTGGCGCGCGGTCCGGATGCAGGCCAGCAACCTCACGCCGCTCTGCCTCCGGCATCGATGCCATTCGCGCAGCGATCTGCCGGCAGCGCTGCAGCGAGACGCGGTGGCCATGGACGGCCGCCGGGTCGTAGGGCTCAAGCTCGAGGTCGATCGCGGCCATCGAGGTGGCGGTGCCGGCGACGGCGATGATCGTCTTCACCTGAGACCGCTCGTCGATCGGAACCGCGGCGGCCAGAACCTCATCAATCTCGGCGCCAAGTTGGGCGATCTCTTGATTCGTCGGTGGGTCGTGGGTGATGCGGCGCTCGCTTTGGCGGACAACTCCAAGCTGGGTTGACACGTGAAAGCCGACGCTGCGGCCGTGGCCGATGATCAGCTCGGTAGAGCCGCCGCCGATGTCAACGACGACTATTCGCTCGTCGTTGCGGGGGTCGCGGCCGCTGGTGGCGCCGAGGAATGAGAGCTGAGCCTCCTGCTCACCGGCGATCACGCGCGCGTCAAGCTGGTAGCGCTCCGCTACCTGCAGCGTGAACTCGGCTCCGTTGGCGGCGTCGCGCGTTGCGCTCGTCAGCACGGCGCGGCGCTGGTCGGCGCCGCCGATCGCCTCGATCATCGCCGAGTACTCGTCAAGGGTCACAAAGACGCGCTCCATCGCTTCGTTTGAGAGAACTCCGCTGGCGTCGACTCCAACGCCGAGCCGCGTCACTTCGCTACGCCGCGCCAGCTCGGTGATTGATCCATTGGCTGCTACGTCAGCGAGCAACAGCCTCGTCGAGTTGGTTCCGATGTCAACGACGGCGATTCTCACCGCTTCGAGATTACGCTGATGGCGGCGCCGGCGCAGGTGTAGGCATCGGTTTGCCGGCTAGGGCTGCGAGCAGATTGTCGGCGGCGCAGTTGCCCATCGCCGCGCGCGTCGTTGCCGTTGCCGAGCCGATGTGCGGCACGATCAGGCAGTTGGGTGCGTCGTAGATTGGGTCATCTGCTGAGGGTGGTTCAGGGTCCGTGACATCGAGCGCGGCGCCGCCAATCGTGCCTGCCTGGAGCGCCTCAATTAGCGCCGCTTGGTCGACAACGCCGCCGCGGGTGGTGTTGATCAGCAGCGCATCGGGCTTCATCGCGGCAAGCGCAGCAGCATCGATCAGGTGTCGGGTCTGCTCGTTGAGTGGGCAGTGAACGCTGACAATGTCGGCCTGCGCCAGCGCGGCGTGGAGGTCGTCGTCGCGGCCAGCGAAGCTGATCTCGATTCCAAACGGCTCTGCTCGGTCGGCGACCGCCTGGCCAATCCGCCCGCGGCCGACGATCAGCAGTTTTGTGCCGCGCAGCTCGCGCCCCAGCCAGCCTTCTGGCTCCCAGGTTTGCCAGCGGCCTTCGCGAGCGTCACGTTCACCTTGCGGAAGGTTGCGCGCTGATGCCAGCAGAAGCGCCATTGTCAGGTCGGCGGTCGCGTCTGTCAGCACGTGAGCGGCTACGCCGACCGGGATCCCGCGCTCGGCGGCAGCTGCAAGGTCGATGTTGTCGCAGCCGACGGCGAAGTTTGCGATCGCCTTCAGGTTTGGCGCGCGGCCCAGCAGATCGTCGTCAACGCGGTCAGTAAGCAGCGAGAGTAGGCCGTCGGCGTCGGCCACGCCTGCCAGCAGCTCGTCGCGGGTAGGCGGCAGCGCGCCAGCGTGAACGGCCACCTCGTGCCCGGCCTCGCGCAGCCGGTCGATTGCATTTCCCGGGAGTCCCCGGGCTACAAAGATCTTCGCCATCGCGCGGCACGATACCTAGCCTGCGAGCGAAGGCAACCGCGACGCTGACTAGCACAGCACGGTAATGTTTCCTGTTATGGGGATGAAGAGACTAGTTCTGATGGGCGTGACTATCGCTGTAGCGCTTGCATCCACGGCGGTGCCGGCGTCGGCTGGCGCTCCCAGCTTTGGCCAGATGAGCGAGGCGGAGCAGCGCGCAGCTGGCGTTGCGCTCGGTAAGGAGGCTCACACCTACGGCTTTCCGCTGAACGAGTTCAACCTCATTCGTAAGGCCGACCTTGAGCTAAGTGCGCCTATGAACGTGCTCGCCAACGCGCAGAAGCTGGCCACGCCAGCGGCCCAAGGCGTCGTCGCACCAAACACCGACACGCTCTACTCGCTTGCCCAGCTTGATCTTGGCAACGGCCCGCTCGTGCTAAAGGTGCCGAAGATGAGCGGCCGTTATTGGACTTTTGAGTTCGTTGAGCCCTACACCAACGTCGTCGGCTACATCGGCAGTCGCCTCAATGGCTCGGCTGGAGGAACATGGGCGCTGGAGTGGAGCGGCGCAAAATCAAAGAAGGCGCTGCCTAAGGGCGTCAAAGTCTTCAAGTCATCTGCGCGGCGCCTCTGGGTAATCGGCCGCACGCTGGTCAGTGGCCCCAAGGATGAAACGAAGGCAAAGAAGCTGATGGCGCAGTACCGGCTTGGCACGCTCGCCGATCTCACGGCCGGCAAGGCGCTTCCAAAGCCGCGCAAACTGACTCCCGGTCGACCAAAGACGGTCGAACCGGCGGGGCTCGATTTCCTTGACATGTTGAGCGCCGGAATGGCCGATGACCCGCCGCCAGCGCGCGACAAGGCGACCGTTGATCGGCTCAAGACGGTAGGAGTTGGCGCTGGGCTGCGGCCTAGCACCGCGGGGCTGCCAGCACCCGTGCTGGAAGGTCTTGCTGCAGGCGTTGACGCTGCCGCCGCATCGCTCCCAACTGAGGCAAGGCTGCCGATCCTAAATCAGGCAAAGGCCAACCGCGGCTGGTACGACCCTTCGCCAAAGGTCGGCATCTTTGGAACCGATTACACGATGCGAGCCCGAGTGGCGCTGATTGGTATCGGCATCAACACGGTCGATGAGTCGACCTACCCAACGGCCCTAACCGACGCTGCTGGCGACTTGCTCAGCGGCGCCAACAAGTACCGAATGGTCTTCAAACGTGGCAAGTTGCCACCGGTCAAGGGCTTCTGGTCGGTGACGATGTACGACACCAATGGCTATCTGGTTCCAAACGACGCGAAGGTTTACGCACTGGGCCCTGACCATCCGGGATTAATTACGCGCAAGGATGGCTCGGTCGTCATTGTCGTCCAGCAGACGAAGCCAACGGAGAAGGAAGTCAACTGGCTGCCTTCGCCGCCCGCTGGTTTCCGCCTCAACATGCGCCTCTACATCCCGACCAAGTCGATTCTGAACGGCACTTGGAAGCCGCCAGGGATCGAGAAGGTCGGCTGACCGCGAGGCACCCTGCCGGCGGGCTCGAATAGCCTCGCTGGCCGATGACCGATCAAGTGCAGTTTCCCGTTGACGAAGTTGGCCAGTATTGGCCGACTCCTTGGAGCAGTGAGGACGGTGGCTCGCTGCGCTGGTGCTGCGCCAGCGGGCAGGCGGGGCTCGGCATTGAGCCAGGCGAGCGGCTCGAGGTAAAAGCCGTAAAAGACGCCTTTGCCAGCGACATGGTGATCCGGCGCAACGAAGGCGAGCTCTACGCGCTGCGCCACGAGATGCCTTGGACCGGCGGCGCCCAGTCGGCGCCGGTGCGCGGCTGGACCGAGAAGCTCGATCCAATAACGCTCGAGGTGGTCGCCTCAACGCCGAAGCTCCCTGGCGGTCCGTACTGGCCCGGCGGCATTGGCTGCCACGCTAACGGCGACATCTACATGGTCTTTGGTGGCTGGGTACATCGGTTGACAGCCGATTTGGAAGTGCTCGCCTCGCACAAGCTGCCTGTCGCGCGGCCGCACAACTCGTTTGTGATCTTGAACGGTGGTGAGCTGGTGACGAAGGATTGCGATGCTCCGGCCGGCCTCGCGCCGTCAACGGTTTCGATCCTCGACCCAATTACGCTGCTGCCGGTCGCAGAGCCACTGACGCTGCCGGAACCATCGATCGGCCGGCTCTGTAGCGACGGTGAAAACGTGATCGTTATCGGCACAACAAAAGTTTTTCGACTCCATCTCGATCGCGCGGCCGGCAAGATTGTCGTTGACGAGGATTGGCAGCCGTCTTACGGGCCGGCGCCAGGCCGCAGCTACGGCTGGGACCCAGTGATCACTGAGCAGCACGTTCTGTGGATGGACAACGGTCAGAATGAGACCGACGTCACGATGCTCGACTGCGGCGCGGCGCCAGACCCTGTGCGGCTCTGGTGGGCGCGGCGCGACGATGCTTCAAAGATCGATTCGACCGAAATCAGTGGCTTGCCGTACGGCACTGAGTCCAACCCCCCGGCGTGGGATCCTATACGTGGCGTTGTGATCGCCTACGACGCCGGCAACGCGGTGCTGCGCGCTTGGCGCCTCGTTGGCGACAAGATGGAAGAGCTTTGGCGCCGTGACGGCTTCGCTCACGCCGGGCACCTGATTCTCTACGCCGACACGCGCGAGCTGGTAGTTCAAGACTGGAAGCAGCCGGAGCGGATGCGGCGCCCGGCTATCCGCCGCTTCACGCGCCCGGTGCTCCAAGCGCTCGGCAAGTTTGCGCTAGTTCGCAAGCACGGCGTTGCGCTCGGGCACGACCAGCTCGTCGTGCTCGATCTCGACACTGGAGCCGATAAGGCAAGAGTTGACGTGCCGTCACCCTGCCAGTGTTACCTCTTTTCAGCGCCGGGCTTTGGCCGCGACCTCTACTACCAGTCGGCTACGACCATCGCGCGCGTCGCGGTCGTCTAATTTCACTGCCTGCGCGGGCGCCGCTCCACTGCTAGCCTTACGAATACGTCGCGGGGTGGAGCAGTCTGGTAGCTCGTCGGGCTCATAACCCGAAGGTCGCGGGTTCGAATCCCGCCCCCGCTATTTAGGAAAGCTGGCGGATCGTTGGCTTGTCCTGTAGGGCAAACAACGTCAGCGATCGAGTATAAAAAGGATCTAATGCGCGTCACCGTGATTGTGCCGGCTTACAACGAGGCTCGCACCATAGAGCAGGTTCTACGCCGTCTTGCCGAGCTCGACTTCGACGCCGAAATCCTTGTCGTTGATGATGGCTCAATCGACGAGACGGTGGAGATCGTCAGTGGTCTGGAATCCGAGATCCCTGGCCTGCGTTTGATTGTCCACGAACGCAACCAAGGTAAGGGCGCCGCAGTTCGCAGCGGCATCAACGCATCAACCGGCGAGTTCGTGATGATTCAAGACGCCGACCTCGAGTACGACCCGTCAGACATTCCGAAGCTGCTGCAGCCGCTCTTCGACGGCGTCGCAGACGTCGTTTACGGAACGCGCTTCCGTGGCGGCGAGACGCAGCGCGCTCACCTCTTCTGGCATTACGCCGGCAACCGTTTCCTATCGCTACTTACGAACATTCTTTACAACACGACGATCAGCGACATGGAGGTCGGCTACAAAGCCTTCAGCGGCGACCTGATTCGCTCAATTAAGCTCGTCTCAAACGATTTCGCCTTCGAGCCCGAGGTCACTGCGAAGGTGCTGCGCCACAGAAACATTCGCCTCTTCGAAGTCGCGATCTCTTACTACGGCAGAACATACGAAGAGGGCAAGAAGATAACGTGGCGCGACGGCTTCGGAGCTGTTGCCGCGCTAATTCGATTCCGCTTTGGGGGCTGAGCAAGATGGCAAAAAAGAAGAAGGAAGAGCAGACCGACGAGCCAACATCGTCCTCGCCGATCACTGAGGCCAAGTACGAAGCCGGCAAGGAACTGCGCAAGGCGATCCCGCGCAGCACTCAGGCGCATTGGACAGCCCCGGCTAATCGCCCCGACCCGGTCGCAACACTCGAAGCGCAGGCCGCTCAGCGCGTGCCCGACCTCATTCCAATCCGCTACGGGCGGATGCTCGTCTCGCCCGGCACCTTTTACCGTGGCGGCGCTGGAATCATGGCCTGGGATCTAGCCCATACGCCAACGACAAACATGCGCGTGCAGTGCTGCGGCGACGCCCACCTGCTCAACTTCGGCACCTACGCCGCACCTGACCGCAGCCTTGTGTTTGACCTCAACGACTTTGATGAGACGCTGCCCGCTTCGTTTGAGTGGGACCTCAAGCGGCTCGTGGCCAGTATTACGATCTCCGCCCGCGATAATGGCCTGAAGGCGAGCGAGGCTCGCGACGCCGCCCAGGCAACCGCCGCCAGGTATCAGGTCAGGATGCACGAGCTCGCCGAGCTGCCGTACCTGCAGGTTTGGTACGAGCGCGTCAACATGTCGGACATCGTTGGCGCCGTCGATGAATCGGGCGACGCCGTTGCGAAGAAGGGCATCGACAAGTTCGCTGCGAAGGCTGAAAGTAAGACCAATCTCGGTTCGCTATCGCGATTTGCTGAGAAGACCAACGATGGCTTCAAAATCAAGGCTGACCCTCCGGTCGTCGTGCCAATCCCGCTCGCGATGGCGAAGGACCTAGAGAAGATCGTTGACAAGGGCTACAGCGATTACCTCGACACGCTTGAGCCTGACCGCCGGATGGTGATCAGCCGCTACCGCCGCGCCGACTTCGCGCGCAAGGTAGTGGGCGTCGGTTCAGTCGGCACGCAGGCCTTCATGATGCTGCTGATGGGCGACAGCGACTCAGATCCTCTCTTTCTGCAGTTCAAGGAAGCCCAGCAGTCGGTTCTCGCTCCGTACGCCGGCAACAGCGAGTACAAGCAGGCGGGTGAGCGCGTAGTCCGAGGCCAGCGGATCATGCAGTCTGCGAGCGACCCGTTCCTTGGTTGGGCGACCGGTACCGGTGGGCAGAAGAAGCACTACTACCTGCGGCAGCTGCGCGACGGGAAGGGCTCGGTTGACGTTGCGAAGCTCGACGCCGTCGGTTTGGCTCGCTACGGCGCGCTCTGCGGCGGCGTGCTAGCGCACGCTCACGCTCGCTCCGGCGACGCAGCAACGATCTCCGGCTACCTCGGTAGCGGGGCGACCTTCGCTGAATCGCTGGCAGCATTCGGTGACGCTTACGCTGATCAGAACGAACTCGACTTCGAGGCCCTAAAAGAGGCCGAGAAGAGCGGCAGAATTAAGGTTGAAAGCGGCGTTTAGCCGCCGCTTTCTAGTCCTTCTCTTCGAGCGCGTCTTCGACGATCTCGGCGGCTAGTTCTTGTTCCGCGGCGTCAACCAGTTCAGCCTCAGCTTCGACGATTTCGATTCCCTCGACGACCGCTTCGGCGTCCTCGAGTAGCTGCTCCTCCGCTGCGGCGACGATTACTGCGTCTTCGACCAGCTGATCTTCAGCGGCGGCAACAATCTCAGCCTCTTCTAGGAGTGCGTCTTCGGCCGCTGCGACGAGCGCTGGATCGGAATTTGGATCGGCGGCTGCGTCGGCAACTAGGCCGGCATCGGCGACCAGCTGATCTTCAGCAGCGGCAACAATTTCAGCTTCAGCTAACAGCTCATCTTCAGCGGCGGCAACAATTTCAGCTTCCACCTCAAGACCGACGATTGCGTCAGAGACGAGTTCGGCGTCGGCTTCAAGCTGGTCTTCTGCTGCGGCGACGACTTCGATGTCGTCTTCAATCTGATCATCACTCATGGGTCTCTCCTCTTGGTTGGTTGCTCCTAGTTTCTAGCTGCTTTGACAACTTACGGCAGAGCAGGCGCGTTTGGAAGGGCAAGATCTCATAAGTTTCACACGTGACGTCTCAACTTCAAACAGCGCTGCTGGCCTACCGAGCTGGCGGAGCGGACCTGCCGTTCGGCGATCCGCTCCCCTATCACGGGGTTGCAATGGAAGGCTATTTCTGGCGCATCACTGATCCTGCGAGCGGACGAGTCGTGATCGCGCTAATCGGGGTCAACCGCGCTGCGGACGGTCACTGGTCAACTTTGGGCCTTGCCGGCTACCCAAATTGCTTCCTGCGCACGGTCGCTCACGGCGAAGGAGCGGCCGACTGGGAGCAGCTTGGCGCTCGCGCCGGCGACGCCTTTCACGCCGACCCCGACCGCGTAAAGGTTGACCTTGGCCCAGACGCTCAACTGGACCTAAGGATCGAGAACGCCCGCCCTTGGCCGCGCCGCGTCCTCGGTGGTTCAAGCATCTTTCAGTCGGTTCCGGCGCTGAACCAATACTGGCATCCTTGGCTGCTGGGCGGCAGTGCCAGTGGCAGCGCGCAGCTTGGCAACGACCTCTGGGAGTTTGAGGGCGCGCAGGTATACGCCGAGAAGAACTGGGGCAAGGGCGGCTTTCCGCCAGCTTGGTGGTGGGGGCAGTCGCAGGGGTTTGCGGAGCCGCAGGTTTGTGTGGCCTTCGCCGGAGGCGTAATCGAATCGGGCCCACTGCGCACCGAGGTGACCGCCGTCGTCGTGCTACTGCCCGACGGAACGCTGATTCGGCTCGGTGACCCCGGCTTCTCCCCGGTTTCGGCCGAGGTCGGCGACGAGCATTGGCGGCTGCGCGGCCGCAGCGCGCGTTGGCAGGTCGAGATTGATGGCTACGCGCCGCTCGGAGCCGCGCACGTGTTGCCTGTGCCACTACCGGCTGAGCGACGCAACGTTCCCGGCGCAATTGAGCACCTTGGCGGGCAGATGGAGGTCACAGTTCGTCGCCATGGCCGCGTTCACTGGCGTGGGCAGAGCGACCTAGCGGCGCTTGAGCATGGCGGCATTGAGCGCGCCCGGGCAGAGGTAGTGCGCCGCGGCGGCGCGGCCAACGCCGCCGACGCCGCCGCTGTCCAGAGCTGATGTTCAGCTGTCAGGCGCGTTCGTCGGCCAGTCCAGAAGAGGCCTGGCAGCTGCTTGCCCACCCCGGCCGCTGGCACGAGTGGGCGCCGCACGTTCGCGGCGGCTGGGGGCTGGGCGAGCCGGAGGTTCGCGAGGGTGCAGCTGGCTTTGTCCGGCTGCTCGGCGTCGTGCCGGTCCGGGCCGTGATCACTGAAGTTGATCCGGGACGTTCGTGGAGCTGGAGGGTAGGGCCGGCGTTGATGGCTCACCGCGTCGAAGCCGCAGGCGACGGCTGCAGGGTGATCATCGAGATCGAAGCACCGGCGCCAATTGAGGCGGCAATGCGGGCTTTTTACGCTCCGTTAGTAACGCGGCTGCTTGCCCGGCTCGCGGCGAAGGCCGCGGGCCGGGCTTAGCCGCGCTTGCTTCTAGCGTCCGAGCTGGGCGCGCAGGAAGGCCAGTACAGCGGCCTGCGGCTTGGAGTCAGTGACGATGCTGACGTGGTTCAAACCGTCGAACTTGGTGTAAGTCACCTTGCCACCGCTCTTGACTAGCTCAACTTCCAGCGCGTCGGTGAAGGCGGGGAAGACCGTCCCGTCGTCCTTGCCTTGCAGGATCAGCACTGGAACCTTGATTTTGACATTCGGGTTCATTGCCTTGAGCACCTTGTCGACAGCGTCGGTGTTGACGCCAGGCCTCAGGACTGCGTTCGGCGCAATGTCACCGAAAATTGCCGCCGACCCGAGCTCCCCTGAGCAGACCTCTTCGATCTTGCCAAGCAGCGCTGCGATCTGCGGCTGAACCAGAGATGCGGGGTCAACGCCGGCTTCAATAGCGGCGCTGTAGAGAATCAACGTCGCTAGGCCCGTCAATCCCTTAAACGAGTCACCGAGACCAGCGATTGCCAGTTTCTGCTCGTAAATGTGCGAGGCGGGTGCATACGCAAAGACACCCTTGAGCCTCAGCCCCGGCGCCAGCTTCGGCGCCAGCGAGGCGGCGAACAGCGCGGCGTGGCCGCCCTGCGAGTGGCCACCAATTGCCCAATCCTTGCTGAGCAGCTTGGTGCCGAGCAGGTTGCGCGCGGCGAGCGCGATGTCAACGACGCCGCGGCCCTCCGACGCACCGATCAGGTACGGATGGGGGCCGGCAGTTCCGAGCCCCTCGTAGTCGGTGCGGAGAATTGCATAACCACCCTTCAGCCAGCCGTCATAGGAGGCAGAGGCATAAGCGATGTAGCCATCTGCCGGGCCGCCAGCAGCAGTCCGCGACGGCGCGCAAGCATCAGCGGCTCCGGTTGTGCCGTGGGCGAATGAGACCATCTTCCAGCCGCCCTTTGGCGCCTTGCCTTTCGGCACGTCAACGGTGCCGGAGACGGCGATCGGCTTGCCCTTGTTGCTGAGCGAGCGATAAAGCACGAGCATCGTCTTTGATGCGGAGCGCAGCGCGACGCGCCCGTCGGCTGTGTACTTAATTTGGCGCGACCAGATGATTGAGCCCGGCTTACCGGCCTTGATCTGCTTGGATGACGGGTTGTAGAAAGCATTGCCTGCAGGACCCTTCGCCGCGCCATTCCCGCCGTAGCCAGCCTGAGCGAGCGATGCTCCTGGAAGCAGCATCGCGGTCGCCGCGACGGTCAGGATCAGTAGGCGGGTGCTGCGATTCTTCAGTGACATCTTCTCTCCCCAAAATTGAAAGACGTTGGCTGAGAGACCAACTAGTTAATCGAACTTTACTGCTAAGCGGCCGATCGTGCGCCACTTGCAGCCGATCTGCCGCTAGCGTGCGGCCTTGATGAGTGACGGCGCGCCGCTAATCAAAAGGATCAACTGGCGCCTCGTCTGGCGAATCACCTGGATTCTCCTAATTGCTGGCGTCGTCTACACGCTGCTGCCAACGCTGACGAAGATGCCAGAGCAGGCTCGCCAGAGCCTCGAGCAGGTCCACCCTTACGCGCTGCTGATCGGTTTGGGCCTTGAGTTTGTAGCGCAGCTAAGCGGAATGTTGGTTTTGAAGCGCTCGCTTAGGGCACTGAAGCAGCCGTCGCCACCAGATTGGGTGCTCGGGCAGGTTTGGTACGCGCAGATGGCGGTTGCCGTGCTGCTGCCGGGCGGGTCAGTCACAGCAACGGTGATGGTCGCTGACGCGCTGCGCAAGCGCAACGTCGAGCCGGCTGAAGCGGCAACAGCGGCGACTCTGACGAAAGCGCTCTCGATCGTCACGCTGATCGTGCTCTTTGTAATCGGTTTTGGCCTCTCCTCGGGCCAACCTGACAGCTCGTCAAGCTACGTCGACGCGGTTGCGATCGGGATGCCGATCTTGATCATCGCGATCGCTGCGCTGGCTGCCGCGATCATCTGGCCAAAGATCGCCGGCTCGCTCGCGGGCGCGGGGGCAAAGCTGGCCCAGCGATTCGTCAAGAAGTTAAGCCCGAAGCAGATCCGCAGCCGCGCGGAAGCGATCGCGCTGCAGTCGCAGCAAATGCTCCGCGGCCGCCAGGCGTGGGGTACGGTCGCCTACTCCTTTGGCTACTGGATTCTTGACACCGCAGTTCTCTACGCGATGCTTTGGGGGCTCAACCAGTCGCCGCACATCGGCGCCGTTCTCTTGGCGTCGACGGTTGGGCGACTACTGGCAACAATTCCAATTACTCCTGGGGGAATTGGCATCGTCGAGGTCGCCGAAACGGGGATTCTCGCGGCGCTCGGCGTGAACGCGACGATCGCGGCGCTGGCAGTAATCGGCTATCGCGTGATCAGCTTCTGGATCGTGAATCTCGTCGGGCTCGTCGCGATTTACCTCTTGCACCGCTCCGGCGTAGCGATAAAGCAGCAACCGAAAGGCGCGAAGGGGAAGCCAGTCGTGGCGCCCGAGTCAAGCGACTGAGCGCAGCCGCTTAAACGGCTCGCCTTCGCGCAGCTCGCGCACGATCGCTTCAACGACGCTGTCGCCGTCAACCTGCTTGCCGTCAGTAACGGCGGCGATGCTCGCGCGCTTGCGCTCAATCAGCCGCGACATCCGCTCGTCGATCGTCTCCGCCGCCAAGAGGTACCAAGCAGTAACAGCGTCGCGCTGGCCAATTCGGTGGCAGCGGTCCTCGGCCTGCTCGTGCATCGCCGGCGTCCATTCGAGCTCAAGGAAGGCGACGTTCGAGGCTCGCGTGAGCGTGATTCCCTGAGCAGCCACGCGCGTCGCGCAGATAATTAGCTGCGGCCCGTCCGGCTGCTGAAAAGCATCGATCGCTTTCTGGCGAGCGGCGGCGCTGTCGCTGCCAACCAAGTGAACGGCGCTGGGGAAGCGCTCGATCACGGCCTGCTGCACTTCGCGGTGGCGGGCGAAGACGACGAGCGCTTCGCCGGAGGCAAGGAAGTCGTGGATCCAGCCGAGCGCACCATCGAGCTTGCCGCTGCCGGCAAGTCTTTGCAGCACGCCCAGCTGAGCGAGCCGTTCGGCGCGCAATGTTGCGGCGATTTTGGCGTCGAGCTCGCTGAGGTCGAGCGGCTGGTCGCGCAGCCAAGCGATGATGTCGGTCTCGGCTTTGCGGTACTCGGCGCGGTTGGTCAGCGCGATCGGCACGATGCTGCGGCGCTTGGCCGGAAGCTGGGGCAGCACGTCGGCCTTAACGCGGCGCAGGAAGCAGTGGCGGCGCAGATGCCAATGCAGCCGCTCCTCACTGCGCGAGTGGTCAGGGCCGAAGCGCCGGGCGAATTGTGCACCAGAGCCGAAGTCGTCGAGCCGGCCGATCACGCGCAGCTGCGCGATCAGCTCCTCGGCGTGATTTAGCACCGGCGTGCCGGTTAAGGCCAGCCGCAGGCCGTCGTCGGGGATCACGCTGGCGAGGCGGCGCACGGCCTGAGTCCGTTTCGCGCGCGGATTTTTGCAGTAGTGGGACTCGTCGATGATCAGTGCGCGCGGATTGCGGCGCGCTAGCTGCTCGCCATGGGCGGCGACGATTTCGTAGTTGAGGATCGTGATGTCGGCCTGCGGCGGCACAGCAGAGCGGCCCTCAACGACGGCGAACGAGCGATGCGGCAGCCAGCGCTCGGCCTCGCGCGCCCAGACCAGCTTGATCGACGCGGGGCAAACGACGACGACCGGGTAGGCGTCGTCCGCCTCGACCGTCGCCAGTGCCTCAATCGTCTTCCCGAGCCCTTGCTCATCAGCGATCAACGTGCGGCGCGCCTCAAGCGCATAACGAACTCCAGCCCACTGAAACGGCTCCAGCGTGCCGCCAAGCTTCTCCGCCAGCCCGTCGATTGGCTCCGCGCTGATCGCCTTTGACTGCTTTACGGCAGCCGCGGCGGCGGCGTGCTGCTCGCGCAGGCGAGCCAGCACCGGGCCGGCCTCGCCGGTCACGCCAACATCGTGCAGCGCGATGAACTCGTCGAGCTGTTCGACCAGCCAGGGGTCGATCGGCACCGTTCGCGTGCCGGCCGAAGCTGGCATCCGCTCAAAAGCAACCCCCGTTTCGGGATCCCAAAGCACGCTCAGGCGCAGGTAGTCGGCGTCTACGCGTTTGATCAGCTCGAGCTGCGCGGGCGGAGGCTGGCGGCCGACTTCAAGCTCGGTCAGGCAGCGCGCTGCGCCAGCGTCGAGTCGCGCCGATCGCTGCTCGCTGATTACCGCCGCGTTGGCCTCGGTCAGTTCAACTAGTAGCGCGCCGTCGTCGGCCTCGACTGAGCCTTCGAGCAGCTCGGCCGGAACGGTTCCGGCGCGCGTAGCGAGCGCCCACCAACCGCGGCCGTCGTAGCGGCGCGTACTAACTGTCCCAATCCATCTGCGCTCGACTGCGCGAATCCAAGTGTCAACCTCTTTGCTGGCGGTAAGTTCCGGGAAGCGCGCCAGCACGTCCGCCACGTGCAGCGCCGCCCAGTCGTCGGTTGGAGCCCACCATTCGCGCCGGTCCCAATCGAAACGGCGCTGCGGAATGGCTCTAACCAGCTCGACGATCTGCGCGTCGTAAGGGAAGGCGAGCACGACGATCTCACCGTTCTCCTCGCTATTTCGCAGCTCGACGTTCGCTCGGTCTTCTGCCAGATCCACCTGTTCAAGGTAGCCCGCTGTGGCAACTTGCTGGCGCTCGGCGCGCCGATCGGTAAAGATACGGCAATGAGTGACACTGACTATCTAATCGTTGGAGCCGGTTCGGCTGGCTGCGTGCTTGCCAACCGGCTCACCGAGGACCCTTCGGTCAAGGTGACCTTGCTCGAGGCTGGTGGCTCAAATCGCCACCCCAGCGTGGTCATCCCTGCCGCCTTCGCTGAACAGTTTCACAGCAAGCGTGACTGGGATTTCGCGACCGATCCTGAGCCTGGCTGTGATGGCCGTGAGATCTTCATTCCGCGCGGTAAAGGCCTCGGTGGTTCGAGCGCGATGAACGCGATGCTTTACGTCCGCGGGAGGCCATTGGACTATGACCTTTGGGAGGCGGAAGGCTGCCCCGGCTGGGGTTGGAACGACGTTCAGTCCTATTTCCTCAAATCTGAAGACAACTCGCGAGGCGTGTCAGAGCACCACGCCGTTGGTGGCCCGCAGAGGGTTGAGGATGCGCGCTCCCCGCGCAAGTTAACCCGCGACTTCATTGCCAGCGCCGAAGCGGTGGGGATTCCTTTCATCGATGATTACAACGGCCCCGAGCAGGACGGTGTTGCCGAGGTTCAAGTGACGCAGCGCGGCGGGCGCCGCTGGAGCACTGCCGATGCTTATCTAAAGCCGGCCAAAGGGCGCGACAACCTTGAACTGATAACCGGCGCAACCGTTCAGCGGGTTGAACTTGAAGGTAAGCGCGCGATCGGCGTGAGCTACTTGGATCGTCGCGGCCGCGAGAAGTTGATCACAGCATCGCGCGACGTGATCCTTGCCGCCGGCGCGATTGGCTCGCCGCAGATTCTGATGGTTTCGGGAATTGGCCCGGCCGATCACCTCGCTGAGGTTGGCGTTGAGCTGCTCCATGACCTCCCTGGCGTCGGTGTCAATCTTCATGACCACCCGTCGCTGGTCTGCACTTGGGACCTTCCCGGCGGCGGCTCATTGGCTGACGCCGAGACGCCGAAGGCGATGTTGGAGTGGCTGCTGCGTCGCAGTGGCCCGCTCTCTTCGAGCGTTGCCGAAGCATTTGCTTTCGTTCGTAGCCGGCCTGGCCTGCCCGCCCCGGACCTCCAGTTTCACTTTGCTCCCGCCTATTTCGTAGACCACGGAGCAACGACCTACGACGGCCACGCGCTGACGATCGCCCCGGTTCTCATCTCGCCGAAGAGCCGTGGCCACGTGAGATTGCGCTCGGCCGACCCGACTGCGCCGCCGCGGATCCTGACCAACATGCTGGTCGAGCCAGAAGACGTTGCTTCGATGGTTGCTGGCGTGAAGCTTGCGCGCGAGATCGCTTCGAGCGGGCCACTCAAGGATCTTGTTGGCGCCGAGCTGCTGCCTGGGGTGCCGGTGACCGATGACGATGACATCGCCGCTGACCTGAGGCGCCGCGTCGAGACGCTCTACCACCCCGTCGGAACCTGCCGAATGGGCAGCGATGAAGGAGCGGTCGTTGATCCGCAGACGCGCGTGCGCGGAATCGAAGGACTTCGCGTGATTGACGCTTCGATTATGCCGCTGATCCCTGGCGGTAACACCAACGCGCCCACGATCATGGTCGCTGAGCGCGCCGCCGACTTGATCCGTGAGCAGTCGCTCGCACCCGCCTGAGCTGCCGCGACGGGCGCGCCGCGACCTAACTGACCGTTCGGTAAGGTCAGTTTTAGTCACCCCGATTGGAGCCTGATGGACCTCACATTCAACGAGTCTGAGAGCGCGTTTCGCAATGAACTACGCGCTTGGATCCAGGCCAACCACCCTGGCGATGAACCGGCTGGCGAAGATGATGGGTACGCCTTTCGCCGCGACTGGCAGCGCCAGCTCTACGAAGCTGGCTGGGCGGCCGTGCATTGGCCAACCGAGTACGGCGGGCGCGACGCAACGCTGGTCGAGGCGGCGATCTTCAATGAGGAGCTGGCCCGCGCACGGGCGCCTTTCCCAGCCAACGTTCTTGGTCTTCTACTCGCTGGCCCAACGCTGATGACCTGGGGCGACGATCAGCAGAAGCAGCGCTATCTCGACCCGATCATGTCGGGAGAGGAGATCTGGTGCCAAGGCTTCTCCGAGCCGGAGGCCGGATCTGACTTCGCATCGCTGAAGTCAAAGGCCGTCCGTGACGGCGACGATTGGCTCGTTACCGGCCAGAAGGTCTGGACCAGCGGCGCCCAGTACTCGAAGTGGTGCATGTTCGTTGCGCGGACCGATTTCGATGCGCCAAAGCACAAAGGTTTGACTTATTTCATCCTCGATATGGAGCAAGAAGGGGTTGAGGTTCGGCCGCTGCGCCAGATCACCGGCGACGCTGAGTTCAATGAGCTGTTTCTTGAGAACGCGCGCATTCCAGCGGCCAACGTGCTCGGCGGCGAAGGAAACGGATGGACAGTCGCTCTCACGACGCTAATGAACGAGCGCGCCGGCCTCGCCTTCGGGCTGCAGGTCGCTATGAAGGTTGCGCTCGATGAGCTGACTGAGGAGCTGGCTGCCAGTGGAAAGCTAGACGATCCAATGATCGCCGACGAACTTGGCTCGCTGCACATTAAGTGTGAGATTCTGCGCCTGACCGCATACCGCGGCCTAACGGCAACGATGAAGTACGGCCAGCCGGGGCCGGAAGGCTCGCTGACGAAGTGGATGTGGTCACAGGGCAACCAGGAGCTAATGCAGTTCGCCACTCAGGCGCTCGGGGTGCAATCCCTCGCCGGCGGCTCGAGTTGGGGCCGCGCCATGCTGCGCTCTCGTGGTAACTCGATTGAGGGCGGCACAACTGAGGTCTTAAAAAACATCATCGCTGAGCGTGTGCTTGGCCTTCCAAGGAAGAAGTAGGTGGATTGAGATGAACTTCGACTTCACTGAAGACCAGCATGAGATTAAGCGCACTGCGCGTGAGCTGCTGGCGAAGCGTTCAGGGCTTGAGCAGCTCCGCGAAGCCGCTGAAGGCGAGGCCTACGACGAGTCGCTATTCAGCGAGCTACGCGAACTCGGTTGGACCGGAATTGCGATTGACGAGCAGTACGGCGGCGCTGGCCTCGGCGTTGTGGAGCTAATGATTCTCTGCGAGGAGCTCGGCTACGCGCTCGCAGCTTCGCCATTCCTTGCAAACGCGCTCGGCGGTTTGATGATTGAGCACGCTGGCAGCGACGAGCAGTGCGCTAAGTGGCTCCCTGGGATCGCATCCGGCGAGGCAACGGCGACCGTAGCCTTTGCCAGCGGCGGCACGGCCGAAGTGGTCCCTGACGCCGACGGCGCAGCGGTGATCGTCTTAATCGAAGGTGACTCGGCAACGCTAGTTGCTCGCGGCGAGGCAGAGGTTGAGCCGGTCTCGACGATCGACCCAACGCGCCGCTATGCGCGCGTCAGCGTCAGCGCCAGCGCCAGTGGCGGCGAAGCGCTAAGCGGTGATGTTGCCAGCGCGCTGGCTCGCGCAGAAGTTGCGCTTTCAGCCGAGATGGTCGGCATTGCGCAGCGGACGCAGGAGATGGCGATCGAGTACGCGAAAGAGCGCAAGCAGTTCGACACTCCGATCGGCGCTTTCCAAGCTATCTCGCATCGTTGCGCGCAGATGCTCTTTGACACAGAGGGCGCCCGCTCGGCGACTTACTTCGGCGGCTGGGCAGCCGATGCCGACGAGTCGCAGCTGGCTCTGGCTTCCGCGATTGCCAAGGCCGCGGCCTGCGAGGCAGCGCTCTCTGTGACAGCTTCATCGATTCAAGTTCACGGCGGAATTGGCTTCACGTGGGAGGCCAACGTGCACTGGTTCTTCAAGCGAGCACAGCTCGACGCGGCGATGCTCGGCGGCGCCAGTAAGCAGCGCGCGCGCGTGACGGCGCTGACGGCCGCTTCGCTGGCGGTCGCCGGAGCAAGCTGATGCAGTTCGAGGTGAGCGAGGAGGGCGCGCAGCTACAGGAGAAGTTGCTGGCCTTCATGGACGAGTGCGTATACCCGGCTGAGCCCGTCTTCGAGCAGCAGATGGAAGAGGCTGGCGACCCCGAGCACCATCCACAAATCATCGAAGAGCTGAAGCTTGAGGCTCGAGGGCGGGGCCTTTGGAACCTCTTCCTGCCGCACAAGACCGAATGGACGGAGGGCCTATCGAACTTCGATTACGCACCGCTGGCGGAGATCTCCGGCCGCTCGATCCACCTTGCACCTGAGGCAATGAACTGCTCGGCGCCAGACACCGGCAACATGGAGCTACTAACCGAGTTTGGAACCCCCGAGCAGCAGCAGCAATGGCTGCGGCCGCTACTTGAGGGGGAGATCCGCTCCTGCTTTTCGATGACCGAGCCGGACGTTGCCTCTTCCGACGCGACCAACGTTGAAACCTCGATCACGCGCGAAGGCGACGAATACGTGATTAAGGGGCGCAAGTGGTGGAGCTCCGGCGCTGGTCGCGAAAGCTGCAAATTTTCGATTGTGATGGGCAAGACCGATCCGCAGGCGCGCGCGCACGCGCAGCAAAGCATGGTGATTGTGCCGCTCGACACGCCCGGGATTACGCACGTACGCAACCTCAAGGTCTTTGGCTACCTTGACCGCGAAACGCACTCCGAGCTCCTCTTCGAGGACGTTCGAGTTCCAACTTCGAACCTGCTCGGGCCGGAGGGCGGCGGCTTCATGATCGCTCAGGCGCGGCTTGGGCCAGGCCGCATCCATCACTGCATGCGGCTGATTGGAATGGCCGAGCGGGCGCTCGAGATGGCTTGCCGCCGCGCGCTATCGCGTGAAGCTTTTCGTAAAACACTGGCCGAGCAGGGTGTCATCCAGGATTGGATCGCCGAGAGCCGGATCGCGATTGACCAAGCGCGGCTGCTGACAGTCGACGCTGCGTGGCAGATGGACGAGGCCGGTAACAAGGCGGCGCGCAACGCGATCTCTTCAATCAAGGTTGTAGTGCCACGGATGGCCTGCGAGGTGATCGACCGGGCGATCCAGATTCATGGCGGCGCCGGCGTTAGCGACGACTTCCCGCTGGCCGCGATGTACGCCGGCGCCCGCACACTTCGGCTCGCCGACGGCCCTGACGAGGTGCACAAAATGGTTATCGCTCGGCGCGAGCTGAGCCGTTACGCCGAGTAGGGCTTCAGGCGCGGCGCCGGTCGAGTGCGGCGCAGGCCAGTTTCGCCAGTACGACTCCGCAGAGGCTGCCAGCGAGCACGTCACCGGGGTAATGAACGCCAGTGTGAATTCGCGAGTAGGCAACGACCGCGGCGGGAATTGTTAGCAGCGCGCCAGCGGCCGGCATTACGTGGCCAACCCCGGTCACGAAGGCGAACGCCGAAGCAGAATGGCCAGAAGGGAACGAGGTTGAACTGGGCATTTCAACGTGCCGCCGTTCAATCACGCCGGTCGCCTCGCGGTTAGGGCGGCGACGGCGGCTGAGCGGCTTCATTGCGACGTTTACGGCAATCGAAGCCGCGGCGGTTGATGCGATCCCGTAAAGCCCAGCGCGGCGACCGCGCTGGCCACCGAGCAGCGAGAGCAGCGCGGCGCTGACGACCCACGGTTTTGAGAGGTTGGCGGCGTTGGAGATAAATGCCAGCGGGCCGTCAATCGACGGCGTTTCGCTGCTAGCGACTGCGGCGTAGAGCGAGGCGTCGAGGCGGTGGGCCTCGGCTAGCAGCCCGCTCGCGGGCTTGGAGTTTGTGTTCGCTGCAGACACGAAAGCGATCTTAGGGGCCGCAGGACATAGGATCTGCGCTGTGCCGACCAGCGAAGCCACCGTTTTCCTTCTGCGCCATGGCGAAACTGAGTGGTCGCTGAACGGTCGCCACACCGGCCTAAGCGACATTGAGCTGACAGCGAACGGTCGCAACGAGGCGCGCGAGGCAGGTAAGCGGCTCGACGGGATGGAGTTCGACCACGTGCTGACTAGCCCGCTCAAGCGAGCACGCGAAACCTGCGAGCTAGCCGGTTATGGCGCCGGCGCGCAGACCACAGATGAGCTGACGGAATGGAACTACGGCGATTACGAAGGAATTACGACGGCGGAGATTCAGCAGACGCGGCCCGATTGGTTCCTCTTCGCTGATGGCTGCCCGGGCGGTGAGAGCGCCGCCGAGGTAGGCGCGCGTGTAGATCCGCTGATCGAGCGTGCTCGCGAGGCTGGAGGAAGTTGGCTCTTCGTCGCTCACGGCCACGTTTTGCGCGTAGTTGGCGCCCGCTGGGCTGGCTTGCCTGCCCACGACGCTTCCGCTCTGCTGCTTGGAACGGCCGCAATCTGTGTGCTCGGCCACGAGCATGGTCGTCCGGCGCTCAAGCATTGGAACGACACCGGATCGCTCGCCTGACTAAGACCACTGGCGCGCCGCTGCGCGGTCGATCACGACAGCGCTCGCAGAGCGGGAGCCGCTGGCCGCGTATCGCGCTATTGCTTTTGCTTCCGGGGCTAAGCGTGCGGCGCTAAGCGATACAGTAACCGCCGATGTCGACCACTGAGCGGCCACCGAATCTGATTTTGCTGATTACCGATCAGCAGCGCGCCGTGCAGCACTGGCCTGACGATCAAGAATGGCTCGACGCGCTAACGCCCAACGATGCTGCGCTGCGCGCCACCGGCGTTGACTTCACTCGCGCCTTCACGGCGACGGCGATGTGCTCGCCCAGTCGCGCGACCTTCCTAACCGGCACCTACCCCTCTCGTCACGGCGTCACGCTGACGCTCGTTGAGGGTGAGATCTGGCCGATGCCCGAGAACGCTCGTTCTTCGTTGCCGCTCGCGGTCCGGGCGGTAAAGAGCGGCGCCGTCAGCGCCCGGCGGATGGCAAAGAGTCTTGTCCGCTCATTCTTAAAAGTCGGACCAAAGTCCGGCAGTGAACCGGAGCTGCCGCCTGGCATCGAGACTCTGGCGACGATGCTCGGGCGCGGTGGCTACCACGTTGCGCTGCGTGGCAAGTGGCACCTGACAAAGCCGGTCAACGGCACCAACTGGACCGCCGAGGACGGTGAGCGGATTGAGCGCGACTACGGCTTTGCTGGCTGGGAGCCGCCGGACGCTGGCGGTGACACCCTTCCAGAGACCTTCGGCGGTGGCGACGGCGGACCGGCCGACGGCGGCTGGGACAAGGTTTACATGGATCAGGTTGAGCGCTTCCTCGCTCAGGAGAACCTGCCCGAGCCATTCTGCCTCGTCGTCTCGCTGATCAACCCTCACGACGTTTTGGCTTATCCGACAAGCTTCCGCGAGGGCGGCTATCGGCGTGAGGAATTCGCCGATCTCGACATTCCATTGCCGTCGACGATCGACGAATCGCTCGCCAATAAGCCCGGTGTGCACTCGATGGCGCTTGTCGGCATGAGCGCCTACTTAGGGCCGCTTGCAAACCGTGACGAAGAGCGCGACTACGTCAACTTCTACGCCCACCTGCAGCGCGTTGTTGACCGCCAAGTCGGCCGCCTGCTGACGGCGCTTGGCGACGCCGATGACCCCGGGTCGCTGCGCTCGCGCACCGTCATCGCGCGCACCTCCGACCACGGCGACATGGGGCTCTCGCACGGCGGCGCGCGGCAGAAGATTTTCAACGCCTACGAGGAGACGATCCGCGTGCCGCTCATCTTCTCTAACCCCGTCTGTTTCCCAAGGCCGTCTGAGACGGGCACGCTCGCGTCACTGATTGACCTTGTCCCGACTTTCCTTTCGATCGCCGGTATCAAGCCCGAAAACCAGCTCGACGGCCGTGACCTAAGCCCAGTTCTGGCCAGCTTCGCGAAACCAAAAGCGAAACGGCTTGAACAAACTGGCGTTGATTTTGGCCCAATCCTGGAGGGCGATTCAGGCGCAGATCAGGTCCGCGACCACATCCTTTTTACTTATGACGACCACCAGTCGGGCACGGCGATGCAGAACGGGGCGGGCCAGCCAAACCGCGTTCGCTGCGTCCGCGACGAGCGCTGGAAGTACGCCGTTTACCTCGATCCAGACGGTGTAGAGGCGACCGAGTACGAGCTCTATGACTTGAGCAGCGACCCCGATGAGGCCTACAACCTCGTTGACACAAAGACCGGCCGGCCGCGCTCGCCGCGAGCTGTCCGCGAGAAGCCCAGGCTCGCAGCGCTGCTGATTGAGGCTTGCGAGGAGGCGGGTATGACTTCGCCTCCACTTCCCGCTGCCTAGGCGCTCAAGCTGTCGCGCGACTAATCTGATCGGCGTGAAGTCGATAATCAAAAATGCGCCGCTGGCGCCGTTGACGACGCTACGGATAGGCGGCGCAGCGAAACAGCTCTGGACTGTCGAGAGCGAGGACGAGTGCGTCGAGGCGATCAAGCAGCTCGATCACGACGACGAAGCGTTCTTCGTGCTCGGTGGAGGCAGCAACGTTGTGATTGGCGACGATGGCTTCGACGGCACCGCGCTGCACCTCACTTACGAGGGCGCAGAGCACCAGCAGCGAGACGCTCAGCGCTTCGCGATCGACGCCAGCGCCGGTGATGACTGGCCGCTGCTAGTCGACGCATTAGTTGAGGCCGGGCTTAGTGGAATCGAGTGCCTTGCGGGGATTCCCGGCTCGGTCGGCGCGACGCCGATTCAAAACATTGGTGCTTACGGCCAAGAGGTCGCGACGGCGATCGAGGCTGTGCGCGTTTACAGTCGCGCCAGCAAGCAGATCGAGACATTGACCGCCGCGCAGTGCGGCTTCGGATACCGCACCAGCGCGCTGAAAGGGAACGATGATTTGGTTGTGCTCGCGGTCATCTTCCTGCTGGAGCGCTCACCGCAGAGCGCGCCGATCGCTTACCGTGAGCTGGCCGAGGCGCTCGGAGTGGAGGTTGGTCAAAGGGTGGAGGCTGCGGCCGCACGGAGCGCCGTGCTGGAGCTGCGCCGCTCGAAGGGAATGGTGCTCGACGAGCGCGACCATGACACTTGGAGCGTGGGGTCGTTCTTCACTAACCCAATTCTCAGCGCCGCCGATTTTCAGCGCTTCGAGCAGCGCGCCAGTGAAATCTCGATCGCGGAACCGCCGCGCTTCGAGGCCGCTGGCGGCAAATTGAAGAGCTCCGCTGCCTGGCTGATTGAGCAGGCCGGTTTCACTCGCGGAGAGCAGCGTGGCCAAGTTGCACTCTCGTCAAAGCACACGCTCGCGCTAACAAATCTCGGTGGCGCGAGCGCAACTGAGCTGGTCTCCTTTGCGCGCGAAATTGCTGGCCGCGTAGACGAGCTGTTCGCAGTTCAGCTTCAGCCCGAGCCAGCGCTGATCGGTATTCAGTGGTGAGCGCCGCCGCTTAGGCGGAGCCTTCGTTCTCATCACGCGCGGTTACGCGCGCAAGGTTGACCTCTTCGCCGTCTTTTGTGTCGGGGTAGACGACGTAGGCCAGAGGTGCTCCACCGAACCAAGTTGCGTTCTCACCGTCACCGACGAAGACGCCAGCGCGCGCGCTGCCGTCCTGCTGCTGAACCCAAACCGCTTCGCCTTCTTTGAAAAGTGCCATTCCTGCATCTTTGCTGATAACGAGCTTTTTGGCGCTGCGCCAGAAGCGCTGTCGGCTCCTCTGCTCGCTGCAGGCGTATTCTCTGCAGCCGATGAGCGTCGATGGCAATCCAAGCTCAGATGCTCGCGCGCAGTCGCGCCGGCGCAGCGGAATCGCCGCGATCTGCCTGTTGGCCTTTAGTTGGGCCTTCGTGATGCAGTCGCTTGGCTGGGCTCAGACCTCCTACTTCGCTTTCGTCAAGGCGCTCGGCGACGGCAACGCCCAGATCGACAACTATCACTGGGAGACGCGCGACAAGAGCTGGATTAATGGTCGCTTCTACTCCGTCAAAGCACCCGGGCTGCCGCTACTGATCACTCCCGCTTACCTTGCGCTGAAGGCTGCCGGAGCGGAGCAGCTTTCAGCCGATGTTGCCGATCGCGCCCGCCGCGGTGGAGCGAAGCTGTGGACATACAAGGCCCTCAACGTCTCAGCCTATGGGTACGACAGCGCCCGCGCCAAGGCCGTCACGCGCCAGCTTGAGATTCAGGCCCCGCTGATTTGGGCGCTCGGGCTGCTGACTAGCGTGCTGCCGGCGCTCGGGCTGCTGCTGCTTGTTAGATCGGTCAGCGAGCGGGTGCTGCCGGGTTACGGCACGGCGGCGGCGCTGACGCTCGGGATGGCGACGCTGGTGATGGTTTTTGCTACTCAGTTCTTCGGCCACATTCTCGCCTCGCTCGTTGTTTTCGCCGCCTTTTTGCTTTTAATGCGCGAGCGGCGCGGGCCGCCACGCTTGGCACTGGTTGGGCTCGCGGGGCTGCTAGCTGGCTTGGCGGTGACAATTGAGTATCCACTCGCGCTGGCTGGAATCGTGATCGGCCTTTACGCGATGCTGCGCGGCGACTTGCCGCGCTCTGGCCTGGGGGCGAAGCTGTGGCGCGGTCTTGCTTACGCGGCCGGGGTAATCATCGGGGCGCTGCCGCTCTTCGCTTACAACCAGTGGGCTTTTGGTTCGCCAGCAACTAACTCCTATAGCAACGCCGTCGACGACCAAGGCTTAAGCGGCCACGACACGCTTGGGCTGAACTCGGGCGGCTTCTTCGGCATCGAAGTTCCCGACCCGCAGGCAGCGCTCGAGCTGCTGCTGGCGCCGCGCGGGATCATCACGATCACGCCGGTAGTGCTGGCTGGCCTCTACGGCGTCTGGTTGATGCGCAAGAAGGGTCAGCGCGCGGAGGCCAATGTCGTGATCGCAATCGTCGCGCTCTTTTTCATTTACGACGCCGGCTACTGGCTTCCTTTCGGTGGCGGAACGCCGGGCCCGCGCTTCCTAATCCCAACGCTGCCATTCATTGCGCTCGGCTTCGCCGAAGCTTGGCGGCGAATCCCTGCAACAACGCTCGTGCTTTCAGCCTGCGGCTTCGTCGTGATGACGACGGCGCTGGTGACCTACCCGCTGGTCGGCGCGGGCAACCTTTACCAGTGGCAGGAGCGGGCGCTCGACAACACCTTCCAGCACACGATCCTGACGACCTTCGGGCTCGGTGACGGCTGGCCAACAATCGTTCCATTGTTGGCGATCTTTCTGGCCGCGATCTGGCTCGGCGCTCGCGCGACAGGCGCGCTCACGGTGGGCGCCGACACGCGGCTTGCGCTCGGGGCGCTGGCCTTGTGGGCACTATTGGCGCTGGCGCTCTCACGGATGCTCGGCGAACGAGCCTCTTATGGCAGCAACCCCGAGGCTGTCAACCATGCCGGGTTGCCTGTCTCGGTGGTGATCTTGGCGCTCGTTGTTGCCGCGCTGGCACTGGCTTTAGCGCGGCGGGCTGAGCGGCTTGGCGCCGGCCGGGGGCAAGGTGAGAATCAGGAGCGGCCCGCGCCGCTCAGTGTTGACGCCTGACAGTGGCAGCAGCCGCTCGGCCGCCGCCACCAGCTTTGCGCCGCCAGGGAGCTGAGCGTTGATTACGATTGTCGCGACTCCTAGCGAGCGCAGGTCGTCAAGTGCTTGCGCGCCGCTGAGCCCGTCGACGGCGCGAAGTGTGCGCGCGAAGTAGCGCGGCTGAAAACCGGTGCGACCGTTGAGCAGCTTCGGGAAACCATCGGTTGACCAAAGCAGGTAGCGGCGGTTATCGGGCGCCTGCGCCGGTAGCTCCAAGAGCGGTTGGCGCAGCCCCGTGAGCGGTGCTGGTGCTGGCGGCACGCGCGGGTGTGGATAAACAAGGCCGCTGCCTTCCGTCAGGACGAGCAGCGTTAACAGCGCGCCGCTGGCCGCGGCGAGCATCTGATTCTTTGAGCGCGCCGCGAGCGCCGCCGCCAGCCGCCCCGCACCACCCGCGGCCAGCAGCGCAAGCAGCAGCGAGGTAATCGTTTGTAGTCGGCCGGGAACACGAATTCCTTGCCACCCCGGGAGCGCTTCGAAGAGCCAGCGATAGGGGAGCCAGCTGCCGATCCCTTCGGCTGCGAAGCCCAGTGAGAGGACAGCGCAGCAGAGCGCGGCAAGACCAATCCCTAGGCGCAGCGCTTTCGGGTAACCGCGCCAGCCCATGCCAGTTAGCGCCAGCAGCAAAATAAGCAAACCGGGAAAGAGCGTTTTCTCAGCGACGGCGTCCATTCCCGCACGGATCGGCGCCGTAAGCGAGCCCCAGATCATGTTCGTTTCCGGCGCGGCGATGAAGGCCTTCAGCGGCGGCGAGTAATAGCTGACGAGGTCGGCGGAGCGCTTGGCTTCCGGGTAAGAATCGAGCACGCGCAGGTAGGGGCGCGAGAGCACAAAGGCGGTCGTTGCGAGCAGCAAACCACCAGCCAGAGTTGCGATTACTACGCGCCGCGCAGGGGCAGGTTTGCCGGCTCGCCACCACACAACCGCAGCGATCAGCGCCAGCAGTGCGATCAGGTAGATCAGTGGAAGGCCGAGCGAGAAGCCAAGCGAGAGTTGCCAAGCAGCTACGGCCCATCCTGCGAAAATCAGGCCGCCCGACTGGCGGCGGTAGCCGCGCAGCGCCAGCGCTAGCGCCAGCGCAATGCCACCGCTGGAAATCACATGGAGATGGCCGCCCTGCTCCAGCCTCCAGGGCGCAAACGCGAAAGCCGCACCAGCGACAAGCGCGGCCCACGGCGGGACGCCAAGCTCGCGCGCCAGAAGGTAGGCGCCAAAGAAGCAGAGCGCGAAGGCGAAGAGGAAAAGCAGGTCGTAGCGGGCGACCGCTGCCTGCGGACCGGAGCCGATCATTCCGGCAGGTGTATAGCCAATAAGCGCGTCGGAGAAGGCAAGAGTGTCGTGCAGCGGCCAGAACTGGTTGCTCTGGAAGAATCTGAGCGGCTGAGTTAGTAGCGCGTGGCCGTCCCAAGCGACCTGCCAGGCTTGCGGCAGCGGGTCGCCGAGGTCAAGTGGAATGTCGCTACCAATGTTCAGAATCAGCGGCCAAAACTGGATCACGGCGACCAGTGCGGCGCCTAGCGCCACCAGGATCAGTTCGCGGCTGCTGAGCCGAGGGGATCGTTGCCACCAGTCGGCGATCATCGCCTGCGGAGGTTATCGAGCGCTTCACCGAATCGACATGCACGGCAAGTAAAAACCTATTAGTCTCAGCGCCGATGATCTTTGCAGTCGGAGTTGACCATGCCGGAGCACCGCTGCACGACGTAGCTACGTCAACCCTCGTCGAGCTCGGCCACGAAGTGATCGATCTTGGCCAATGTGACGATTACCCCGATATGGCTCTAAAAATGGGGCTCGTAATTGACTCCGGCGAGGCTGAGCGCGGCGTCCTTGCCTGTGGCTCGGGCGCCGGCATCGCGGTTGCAGCATCGAAGCTGCCTGGAATCCGCGCACAGACAATTCATGACACCTACACAGCGCACCAGGCCGTTGAGCACGACGCCGTCAACGTGCTCTGCATCGGTGGCCGCGTGATTGGCAGCGAAGTAGCTCGCGAACTGGTCCGCACGTTCGCTCAGGCCGAGGTAAGCGATGAGCCGCGCCACCTGCGCCGCCGCGCGAAGGTGGAGCTGATCGAACTTGAAGGACTAGACGCCAACCTCGAAGGAGACAGCTAATGCAGATCGGAATGATCGGCCTCGGCCGGATGGGTGCCAACATGGTCGAGCGGCTGATGCTCGACGGACATAATTGTGTCGTCTTTGACCCCAACCAAGACGCCGTTGACGCGCTCGTCGCGAAGGGCGCCACAGGGGCAGGCTCTGCCGCCGACATGGCATCGAAGTTGAGCGCTCCGCGCGCGATCTGGCTGATGGTTCCGGCCGGCATTGTTGACCCAGTTCTGGCGGAAGCTGCCGACGCGCTCGAGAAGGGCGACCTCGTGGTCGATGGCGGCAACAGCTACTACATCGACGATCGCCGCCGCGCCGCGGAGCTCAAAGAGAAGGGCATCCACTACGTCGACTGCGGCGTCAGCGGTGGCATTTGGGGCCTAACCGAGGGCTACGGGCTGATGGCAGGCGGTACCGACGAGGCAATCGCGATGGTCGCGCCTGTGCTTCAGTCGCTAGCCCCGGGCGTCGATTCGGCGCCGCGCACGCCTGGCCGCACCGGTGACCCAACCCCAGCCGAAGAGGGCTGGCTGCACTGCGGCCCGTCTGGCGCAGGCCACTTTGTCAAGATGGTTCACAACGGGATTGAGTACGGACTTATGGCCGCTTACGCTGAGGGCCTCAACATCCTCAAGCACGCCAACGTTGGCAGCGGCACTCAGGAAGTTGATGCTGAAACTACTCCGCTGCGTAACCCGGAGAACTATCAGTACGACCTAAACCTGCCTGACGTCGCCGAAGTCTGGCGCCGCGGCACCGTGATCCGCAGCTGGCTGCTCGACCTAATTGCTGACGCGCTTGCCGCCGACCACGACCTCAGCGGTTTTGCTGGCCGCGTCTCCGACTCTGGCGAGGGTCGCTGGACTGCGTTGGCGGCGATCGATACCGGCACGCCAGCTCCGGTGCTGACGACGGCTCTCTATGAGCGCTTTACGAGCCGCGGCGAAGCTGATTACGCAGACCGCTTGCTTTCGGCGATGCGCAACGAGTTCGGTGGCCATGACGAGAAGCCGGCCGGGAGCAAGTAGTGGCTAAGCCGAAGAAGGGTGACGCGCTGGTCATCTTCGGGGCGACCGGGGACTTAGCGTTCAAACAGATCTTTCCTGCGCTGCAGCGAATGATCATTGACGATGAGCTCAACGTGCCGGTTGTTGGCGTTGCCCGCGAAGGAGGCCACGTTGACCAGCTCCGCGCTCGCGCCAAAGCTAGTCTCGAAGCCAGCCCTGATGGGCTAAACAAAGCGGCCTTCAAGAAGCTAAGTTCGTTGCTCCGCTACGCAGGCGGTGACTACGCCGACCACAACACCTTCGTCGAACTTCAGAACGAACTAAAGGGCTGTAAACGTGCGGTTTATTATCTGGCGATCCCGCCGTCGCTATTTGGCCCCGTCGTCGGCCACCTCGGCGATGTCGGGCTCGCCGAGCAGGGCCGTGTAGTCGTCGAGAAGCCCTTCGGCCACGATCTTGCCTCGGCCGAGAAGCTCAACGACCAGCTGCATTCGGTCTTTCCGGAGGGCCGGATTTTTCGGATCGACCACTTCCTTGGCAAGACTCCGGTCGAGAACATTCTCTTCTTCCGCTTTGCCAACGCCTTCCTCGAGCCAATCTGGAATCGCGATCACGTTCGTCAGATTCAGATCACGATGGCTGAGGATTTTGACGTTGCCAATCGCGGCTCGTTCTATGACGCTGTTGGCACGATCCGTGATGTGATCGAGAACCACCTTTTTCAAGTTCTCACGCTGGTTGCGATGGATCCATTCAGCGGCCACGGCGACTCGGCGCTGCGCGAAGAGAAGGCACGCTTCCTGCGTGGAGTGCGGACCTTGAAGCCGAACGACATTGTTCGCGGCCAGTATCAGGGTTATCGCAAGACGAAGGGCGTAAATCCGAAGTCAACGACCGAGACCTACGCAGCGATGAAACTCCACGTCGACACTTGGCGCTGGGCCGACGTTCCAATTCTGATTCGCGCCGGCAAGGCTCTGCCTGTCACGGCAACTGAGATCGTCGTTGAGCTGAAGACGCCGCCGGAAAAGCTCTTCCCCAAGGATCACCCACGCGGCAACCGGATGCGCTTCCAGATCAACCCGCAGGTGATCGTTTCAATCGAAGTTCAGTCGCGCAAGCCGACCGTCGATACATTCGAAGTTGAGGACATCGAGCTGGCAGCGGTGCGCCAAGAGGCGCACCAGATTCCGCCCTACCAGCGGCTTCTATCAGCGGCGCTCGACGGTGATCACGATCTCTTCGCAACGCAAGGAACGATCGATGAAGCTTGGAGGATCGTTGATCCAATACTCGGCAACGTGACACCGATTTCGTCCTACAAGCGGGGCACTTGGGGCCCGACGGAGGCTAACCGTTTGGCGCCCGCCTCCGGCTGGATCCCGCCGCACATCCACGACGCACCGTCCAAATTAACGCGGCCAAGGAGCAATAAGCGATGAAAGCGACACAGGCCCTCCACGAAGCGGGCCAGAGCCTCTGGCTAGACAACATCACGCGGACCCTGCTTGACGAGGGCACGCTGGCGAAGTACATCGCTGAGCTGAGCGTGACCGGGCTGACCTCAAACCCGACGATCTTCGAGAAGGCGATCACCGGCGGCGACAGCTACGACGAACAGGTCCACAGCTTCCACGGCAGCGAAATGACCGACGAGCAGGTCTTCTTTGAGGTCGCGATCGCGGACCTCCAGCGCGCCGCCGATCTCTTTGGCGACATTCACGAGCGAACCGACAACCTCGACGGCTTCGTCTCGCTCGAAGTTTCGCCCGAGCTCGCCTACGACACCGACGCAACCGTCGCTCAAGCGAAGGAGCTGCACGCAAAGGTTGACCGCTCCAACGTCTTCATCAAGATTCCCGGAACGCCTGAGGGGCTGCCGGCGATCAGTGCTGCAATCCACGCCGGCATTCCAGTAAATGTGACGCTGCTCTTTGATAGCGCTCACGCGTTGGCCGCCGCTGACGCTTATTACAGCGGCCTTGAGCGCCGCGTGGCCGATGGCCTCTCACCGAACATCCAGTCGGTCGCCTCGCTTTTCATGAGCCGCTGGGACGTCGCCGTGGCCGATCAAGTGCCAAGCAATCTGAAGGACAAGCTTGGCCTAGCAATCGGTGGCCGCGCCTACCGCGACTACCGCGACCTGCTCGCGTCGGAGCGCGTCCAGAGCCTGATGAACGAAGGCGCGCGGCCGCAGCGGCTGCTCTGGGCAAGCACCGGAACAAAGGATCCGGAGGCCTCAGATGTTCTCTACATTGCGGGGCTCGCGGCCCCTTACACCGTCAACACGATGCCTGAGGGAACGCTGCTCGACTACGGCGACCACGGCCCAGCGCCGGTCGTCGTGATGAACCCGGACGGGGGTGACTGTGAAGAGGTTCTAGGCGAGTTTGAGGCCGCCGGAGTTGATCTAGGCGCCCTTGCCGCGAAGCTTCAAAGCGACGGCGCAAGCTCGTTTGTGAACTCGTGGACAACGCTGATCGAAGCGATCAGCACGAAGCGTTCAGCACTCGCAGGGAAGTAGCGAGCATGGAGATCAAGCAGACACGCCTCGACGAGCTTCCCTCGTGGGCGGCACTAAAAGCCAATGCCGCTGAGCTCAGCGGGCGGAGCCTCGCCGCAATGTTTGAAGCTGACGCTTCACGCGCCGACGAGATGTCAGTCGATTTCGACGGTTACCACTACGACTACTCCAAGCAGCTCGCCGACCCAGAGTCGATCAAGCTGCTAATTGCCTGCGCCCGTGAGGCGGGGATCGAAGAGCGGATCAAGGCGATGTTTGCTGGCGAGGCGATCAACGTCTCCGAGGATCGCTCGGTGCTGCACTTGGCGCTGCGAGCGCCGAAGGGTGAAGAGATCATCGTTGACGGCGTCAACGTCGTCGATCAGGTTCATGAGGTTCTGGACCGGATGGGCGACTTCACCGACAAGATTCGCTCCGGTCAGTGGAAGGGTGCAACCGGCAAGCCGATTCGCAACGTCGTCAACATCGGCATTGGCGGCTCGCACCTTGGGCCTGAGATGGCGACGATCGCGCTCGCGCACTACAGCGACCGCGCGATGAAGTTCCGCTTCGTCTCCAACGTTGACGGCAGCGACTTCGCCGAGAAGACACTCGACCTCGACCCTGAAGAGACGCTATTCATCATTGTCTCGAAAACATTCGTCACGCTGGAGACGCTGACCAACGCCGCCACGGCGCGTGATTGGATTGTTGACGCGCTCGGTGAGGATTCGGTTGAGCACCACTTTGTCGCCGTTTCAACGAACGCTGAAGGCGTAGCGAAGTTTGGCATCAACACCGACAATATGTTCGGCTTTTGGGATTGGGTTGGCGGCCGCTACTCGATGGACAGCTCGGTCGGCCTGACGATCATGTGCGCAATTGGGCGCGCGAACTTCGCCGACATGCTGGCTGGCTTCCATGCCGTCGACGAGCACCTGGGCAGCGCTCCACTGGAGGAGAACATGCCGGTGCTGATGGGTCTGATTGGCGTCTGGAACCGCAACTTGCTGAGTCTGCCGACCGTCGCGATTCTCCCTTACGTGGCTGAGATGGCGCGCTTCCCGGCTTATTTGCAGCAGCTTGAAATGGAGTCGAACGGCAAGCACGTGATGCTCAACGGCGATCCAGTCGGTTGGGATACGGCGGCCGTCTTCTGGGGCGAGCCCGGCACCAACGGCCAGCATGCCTTCTACCAAATGATTCATCAGGGAACGGAGATCGTCCCGACCGAGTTCATCGGCTTCTGCGACCCGATCTACCCGCTCGGCGCCCACCACGATCTACTGATGGCGAACATGTTTGCTCAGGCCGAGGCGCTCGCTTTCGGCCGCGATGCCGACACGCTGCGCGCCGCCGGCAGCCCGGAAGAGCAGATCCCAGCGCGAATCTGCCTTGGCGACCGGCCCTCGACGACGCTGCTGATCGACGGTCAGCTAACGCCTCGCGCGCTGGGCACTCTGGTCGCGCTCTATGAGCACCGCGCCTTCACGGAAGGCGTGCTCTGGGGGATCGACTCGTTCGATCAGTGGGGCGTGGAGCTAGGCAAGGTGCTTGCTGGGACGCTCGCCGATCAGCTGATGGACGCTGAAAAGCCGGACCTTCAGCACGACAGCTCAACAAATTCTTTGGCGCGCCGCTACCGCGCATCGCAGAAGCGCCCGGTCTAGAGCTCAGTCGCCGAGCGGCTGGCCGACGCTGCCTGCGGCCGCGCGATGGCCTGCCTGCGTGCTGCGAAAGGCAGCGGCGAAGCTGCCCTCCTCGGCGATCCGCTCGGCTGTCGCTTCGTCGAGATCGGCGGCGAGCTTCGAGGTGCCGCGTTCGATCAGCCCGCCGATCATCCCGCGTAAATAGAAGATCGGGGTGACCCAGCGCGGCGCTACTACGCGCCGCGCACGCGAGCGGATTCCGTCGGCAAGCAGCTGCCCGACCGTCTCGACGCTGACAATCCCTTTCAAGAGGCCCGGCATCTCGCTGCGAAGCCCGCCAACGCGGCCCATCTCACGCTCAGCACCTTCAACCATGTCGGTGCCAACGAACCAGAAGTAGGAGACGCCTACATCGACGCCGAGGTGGGCGACCTCGCTGCGCAGGACGTTCATCAGGTGCTCAAGTGCTGCCTTGCTCGAGGCGTAAGCGCCAATACCCAGCGCAGGCATCAGCGCTGAGGCGGAAGCGTTGGCAATGACGTAGCCACGCCGCTCAACGAGGTACGGGAGAGCAGAATGGATAAGGCGCCAGTTGCCAATCAGGTTGACGTTGATGATCGCCGCCAGCACATCAGGGTCGAGCAGTCGCAGCGATCCGCCGCCGCCAATCCCAGCGTTTGAGAAGACGACGTCGATGCCGCCCGCCTCGGCGACGACATGGGCGACCGCGGCGTCGACCTGGGCTTGGTCGGTGATGTCGCAGACGGCGGTGATTGTGTCAGCGCCGCAGCGGGCCGCGGCCTGCTGGAGTGCCTCGGCGTCAAGGTCAAGCAGCGCAATTCGGTGGTCGCTGGCTAGCCGGCGTGCGGCTGCAAACCCGATGCCGCGCGCTCCGCCGCTAATCAGCGCGACAGGCTTGGCCACCAGCGCTAAAGCTCGCTGCCGGGAATGCGGTGCTGCTCGAGGTAGGCGTCGTTCTGTTGCTTCTCGACGTAGACCCCAGCGCCAGCAAGGCTCAGCAGCACGGTCACGAGCGCTGGGAAAAGCACGAAGAAGACGCCGATCAGGCCGATGTCAATCGCCAGCGCGTTACTGATTGCGAGCACCATGTGCACGAGAATAGCGCACCGCTCCGCTGCCGCGACCTGCCGCTAGGGTTGCCGTAATGAACCGTTTTACCGCCCGGATCTACGACCGCTGCCTGATGGGAGCCAGCCAGCAGGCCGGGCTTGCCGCTAAGCGCCGCGAGGCATTGGCGCAGGCGAGCGGGGAGGTACTGGAAATTGGCGCAGGAACCGGCCTCAACTTGGCCGAGTACCCGCGCGAGGGAATCACGCGGCTGGTTTGCAGTGAGCCCAACGCTGCGATGAGCCGCCAGCTGCAGGCGCGTAGCGCGGAAGCGCCGCTAGCGATCGAAGTCGTGGCTGCCAGTGCTGAGCAGCTGCCGTTCGAGGACGCCAGCTTCGATTGCGTGACCGGGACGCTGGTGCTCTGCGAGGCAAGTAGCCCACCCGCGGCGCTGGCCGAGATTGCCCGCGTGCTTCGCCCCGGCGGCCATTATCTCTTCCTCGAGCACGTCCGCAGCACCGATCAAGACCACGCCCGCATGCAGGATCGCTGGGCACCGCTTTGGCGCCGAGCCTCGGGTGGCTGTAACTGCAATCGCGACACGCTGGCGACGATTGAAGCCTCACCTCTGACGATCGAAGAAGCCGAACTTGGGCGCTTTCCCAAAGCACCGAAGATCGTCAAACCGCTGCTGATCGGTAGAGCTGCGCTGGCCGCGTCCTGAAGCCGTCAGATCAGCCCCCGGGCTTCTCCGACCAAACTGGTAGGATTAAACAATGATCTTCACCACTAAAGCTGAATATGGCGTGCGACTCTTGGTTGAGCTTGGCCGCCAGCCAAGCGACTCACCGGTCTCGCTGAAAGCGATCGCTGAAAACGAAGGGCTGCCACTGGCTTACCTAGAACGGATCGTCGCGCTGCTTAAACGCGCCAACCTTGTCGAAAGCACTCGCGGCGCCCACGGCGGCTATCGGCTAGCCCGCGACCCAGAGAGCGTGACGATGGATGAGGTGGTTTTGGCACTTGAAGGTTCGGTCGCGCCGATGTCCTGCTTTGTTGATGAAAGCGACGATGGGCGCGTGCTCTGCTCGCACGTTGACGACGGTGAAGCCTGCGCGACGAAGTTCCTTTGGCTGCGAGTTCAAGGCGGCGTAATCGAGGCGCTGCGCCGCACGACGCTAGCCGAACTGGTGGCCTTTTCGGCCAAGCAGGACGTAACTGAGACACCACTACCACTCGGAAACGCTTTGCCGCTACACAGCAACGCCTAAAAATTTAAACCACTAAGTACGACCGGAGATTATGCCCGAACTAGAGATCAGCAATCTGCACGTAAGCGTCGGCGAGAAGGAGATCCTTAGAGGGGTCGACCTGACCGTCGAAGCCGGAGAGGTTCATGCCCTGATGGGCCCCAACGGGTCGGGCAAAAGCACGCTAGCCAATGTGATCATGGGCAATCCGGCGCTTGAGGTGACGGATGGGCAGATCGTCTTCCGCGGCGAGGACATAACTGAAGCCTCGCCCGACGAGCGCTCACGACTCGGCCTGTTCATGGCCTTCCAGTACCCGGTTGCGATCCCCGGCGTCACCGTCACGAAGTACTTGCGGATGGTGATCAACGCCCACCGCCAGGCGAGCGGAGAGGATGAGATTTCGCTCAAAGAGTTCCGCCAAGTAGTCGAGGACGCAATGGAGATGACCGACGTAAAGCGTGAGTTCTCAAAGCGCTACCTCAACGATGGCTTCTCGGGCGGCGAGAAGAAAAGGCTCGAGATTCTGCAAATGGCGCTACAGAAGCCGAACGTCGCGATCCTCGACGAGACCGATTCAGGGCTCGACATCGACGCGCTCAACATCGTCGCCGAAGGCGTCAATACGGTCAGCGCGCAGAGCGGCATGGGCGTGCTGATCATCACCCACTACCAGCGCATTCTGCGCCTCGTTGAGCCAGCCCGCGTTTCGATCATCTCCGACGGCAAAATCGTCAAGGAAGGTGGGCCGGAGCTCGTTGACCAGCTCGAGAGCGAAGGCTACGGCTGGATTACAGGCGATAGCGAACTCGTGGAGCCGGCGACTAGCTGATGACGACGGCTTCGCACACCGCGCTTGCACTCGACTTTCCAATCCTCGAGCAGGAGGGGCTGGTCTATCTCGACAGCGCCGCCACATCGCAGAAGCCGCGCGTCGTGCTCGATGCACTCGAGGACTTTCTCGCCCATCACAACGCCAACGTTCACCGCGGCGTCTACCCGCTGGCGATAGACGCCGACACCCGCTTCAAGATCGCCCGCGATCAGATCGCAGCCTTCGTTGGCGCTCAGCCGGCCGAGACGATCATCACAAAGAACGCAACCGAGGCGATCAACCTCGTGCGCTACTCATGGGGGCCGGGCAACGTCGGCGCTGGTGACGCAATCGTTCTCACCGAGGCTGAGCACCACTCGAACATCGTTCCTTGGCAGCAGCTCTGCAGCCAAGTTGGCGCCGAGCTGCGCTGGCTCGAAGTTGACGACGAAGGAATGATCAGCCTCGATCAGCTAGACGAGTTTCTCAGCGATGGGCTTGTAAAAATGGTCGCCGTCACGCACTGCTCAAACGTCCTCGGCACGATCAACCCGGTCGAAGAGATCGTCGCTCGCGCCCGTGCAGCTGGCGCCGCAACCCTGATCGACGGCAGCCAAGCGGTTCCTCAAATGGCCGTCGACGTCGACGCGATCGGCGCCGATTTTTACGTCTGGACCGGCCACAAGGTTTATGGCCCGACCGGGATTGGCCTACTCCACGGCCGCCGCGAGCTGCTCGAAGCGATGCCGCCATTCCTGACCGGCGGCGACATGATCAAGACCGTCAGCTTCGACGATACAACCTTCAACGAGCTGCCATTTAAGTTTGAAGCCGGCACGCCGCCGATCGCCGAAACCGTCGGGCTTGGCGCCGCAGTCGGCTTCCTCGCTAGCCTTGGAATCGACCGCGTTCGCGCTCATGAGCAGGCGATCACGGCCTACGCTCTGAGCGCGCTGCAGACCATTCCCGGCCTGACGATTCAAGGTCCGCCGCAGGCGCATCAGCGCGGCGGCCTAGTCAGCTTCACGCTCGACTGTGCCCACCCGCACGACGTCGCTGAGATCCTCGGCCGCGACCAGGTCTGCGTCCGCGCTGGCCACCACTGCACGCAGCCGCTGATGAAGAAGCTCGGCCTTGGCGCGACGACGCGTGCTTCGTTCGCCGTCCACAACTCAACCGACGACGTCGACGCGCTCGTCGACAGCCTCGGCCGCGTAATAGAGATCTTTGGAGAGAGCTAATGGACGACGCGCTCTACCGCGAGGAGATCCTCCAGCATTACAAGCGCCCGCACAACTTCGGGCCGATGGAGAGCCCTGATCGTGAGGCCTTCGACACCAACCCGCTTTGCGGCGACGAGTTGCGCGTGATGCTCAAAGTCGACGACAACGACGTCGTTGAAGAGGTTCGCTTTGAAGGCCATGGCTGCGCGATCAGCCAAGCCTCGGCCTCAATGATCTCCGACGAGATCAACGGCATGAAGCTCGACGACCTCGCTCGGCTCGACCGCAGCGCAATTCTCGAGCTGCTTGGGATCGACATTTCGGCGACGCGGATGAAGTGCGCGCTGCTTTCGCTGAAGGTGCTCAAGAGTGCTGCGATCGGCACGCTCGCCGATTGGGAGCCGGATACCGCAAACGCCGTCCAGCTGGCTGGGGATTCGCAGCTATGAGCTCGCTGATTGATGTATGCAAAGTTGATCAGCTTGAGGCTGGAGGCTGCCGGATCGTCGAGTGGGAAGGCGACCAGATCGGCGTTTTCAACTGCGATGGTGAGATTCTTGCGATGGAAGACCGCTGCTCGCACGATGGCGCTCCGCTCGCCGAAGGCATTCTCAACGCCGAGGACTGCACGATCGAATGCCCGCGCCACGGCGCCATCTTTGACCTTCACACTGGTACTCCAATGACACTTCCCGCGTACATTCCTGTAGAAACATTCTCCGTCGTAATTGAAGACGGACTAATCAAGATCGAGGTTGACTGAAAATGGCCACTCCAGACCAGACCCGCGTACCACTGACCAGCGAAGAAGAGGGCCTAAAGGACCTCAACGCCGACTACACCGAGCGTTACGGCTTCCACGACGCTGAGAACTATCTCTTCAAGGCGCCGAAAGGGCTGACGCGCGAACTGGTCGAGAAGATCTCCGAGTTCAAGAACGAGCCGCAATGGATGCGCGAGTTCCGCCTTAAGTCGCTCGACCACTTCCTTGCCCGCGAGATGCCTACCTGGGGCTCGCCGATGCTGGCCGAGGTCGATTTCGACAACATCCATTACTTCGTGCGCGCTTCGGAGAAGCCGGAGCGCTCATGGGATGACGTCCCGGAAGACGTTAAGAAGACCTTCGACCGCCTTGGCATTCCAGAGGCCGAGCGCAGCTTCCTAGCCGGCGTCGGCGCGCAGTACGAATCGGAGGTCGTCTACCACCAGGTCAATAAGGACCTTGAGGATCAGGGAGTGATCTTCCTCGACATGGATTCCGCGCTGCGCGACCACGAAGAGCTTGTGCGTGAGTACTTCGCGACGATCATCCCGGCCAACGACAACAAGCTGGCCTCGCTGAACAGTGCGGTCTGGTCGGGCGGCTCGTTCGTTTATGTGCCGCCGGGCGTTCAGGTTGAGATGCCGTTGCAGGCCTACTTCCGGATTAATACCGAGAACATGGGCCAGTTCGAGCGGACGATCATCATCGCCGACGAGGGCTCGTACGTGCACTATGTTGAGGGCTGCACGGCGCCGACCTACTCGAGCGATTCACTGCACTCGGCCGTCGTCGAGCTGATCGCCAAGCCGGGCGCGCGGATTCGTTACACGACCGTTCAGAACTGGTCGACTAACGTCTTTAACCTCGTCACGAAGCGCGCGGTTGCGGAGAAAGATGCGACCGTTGAGTGGGTCGACTGCAACCTTGGTTCGAAGCTGACGATGAAGTACCCAAGCGTCTACCTGATGGGTGAGCGCGCCCACGGCGAGATCCTCTCGATTGCATTCGCCGGCAAAGGTCAGCACCAAGACGCCGGTGGCAAGATCGTCCACGTCGCTCCAAACACGACCTCAAACATCTTCGCCAAGTCGATCTCGAAGGACGGCGGCCGCTCCAGCTACCGCGGTCTGCTCGAGGTTGCCAAGGGCGCGGGCGGGTCAAAGTCGAAAGTTGTCTGCGACGCGCTGCTACTCGACGAAGAAAGCCGCTCTGACACCTACCCGACGATCCGCATCGGCGAGGACGACGTTGACGTCGGCCACGAGGCAACCGTCTCAAAGGTCGGCGACGAACAGCTCTTCTACCTGATGAGCCACGGCATCACAGAGGAAGAGGCTGGCAAGCTGATCGTCAATGGCTTCATCGAGCCGATCGTCAAGGAGCTGCCGATGGAGTACGCGGTTGAGATGAACCGCCTGATTGAGCTGCAGATGGAAGGTTCAATCGGATGACGCAGGCGGTCGTCGAACCACCATTTCTGGCTGACCGTCGCGCCGCCGCGGCGGCCGCACTGGCAGCGCTTGAGTTGCCGAGCTTCCGTGGCGTTCCCGGCTGGGAATTCACGCCGGTCGAAGGGCTTGAGCTAGATTCGTTTGCGCCGGCGCCTGCCGGCGATGAGGAGAGCACCGCAGCTCTGTTAGAGCTCCCAGCCGAGTCGGCAATCCGAGCCAGCAGCGAGGATCCCGGCTCCGGCGCGCCCGTCGTGATGCCTCTGGCGCTGGCCGCTGAGCGCTACTCGGAGGTCGTTGAAAAGCACCTTGGCAGCGTCGTCGCCGACGCCGAGAGCCCATTGATCGCCCGCAACGAGGCGCTCTGGAGCGACGGGCTGCTCGTTTACGTTCCAAAGGGCGTCGAGGTCAGCGAGCCGATCATCGTCAACACCGTCCACGAAGTTGCTGGCAGCGCCTTGCACTGGCGCCTACTGGTGGTGCTCGAAGAGGGCGCGAAGGCGGAAATCTGGCACCAGACGCTTTCGACCGACGATCAAGCTGAAGGGCTCGTCAACGGCGTCGTCGAGCTGGTCGTTGGTGCAAGCGCAAACCTACGTTTTGTTGACGCCCAAGGCTTGAGTGAAAGCAGCTGGGTCTTCGGCTCGCAGCGCGCCGTGATTGAGCGCGACGCTTCGCTCGATTGGGTTACGCTCGGCTTCGGTTCAGCCAACGGCAAGATCTTTCTTGAGACGAAGCTCGCTGGCCCCGGAGCCGATGCGCGCGTGACCGGCGCTTACGCCACGCGCGGCCGCCAACACCTCGACTTCGACACGCTGCAGGAGCACGCCGCCCCGGACACGACCTCCGACCTAGCCTTTCGCGGAATCCTCGGCGGCCGCTCGCACGCCGTTTGGCGCGGAATGATCCAAGTTGATGAGGGCGCGCAACGAACTGACGCCTTTCAAGAGTCACGAAACTTGCTGGTCAGCCGCAAGGCCCACGCCGACGCTATCCCTGGCCTTGAGATTCTCGCCAACGACGTGCGCTGCACCCACGCTGCTGCGATCGCCCAAGTGGACCCGGAGCAGCTTTTCTACCTGCGCTCGCACGGCCTCGATCAGGCCGACGCGCACAGGCTCATAATTGAAGGCTTCCTTCACGCACTGGTTGAGCGCTTCGAGCAGGGGCCGGTGCGCGAAGCGGTGGCCGCCGCAATCGACGCCCGCCTGCAGCTAATCCTTGCAGTCTGACGCGCCACTGCTGGTCTTCTACGACGAAGAGTGCGGCTACTGCCGCTGGTCGGTCGCGACGCTGCTGCGCTTTGACCGCGACCAGCGGTTGCGCTTAATTGCGATTCAGTCGCCACGAGGCGAGCGGCTGCTGGCTGACGTTGCGCCCGAGCAGCGACTGGCCAGTGCGCACCTCATCGACGCGGACGGGCAGCTCTTCTCCGGCGGTGATGCGGCCGCACCTATCGCCGCCGCGATGCCTTCGCTTGCTCGCGCGGCGCCGCTGCTGCGCCACCTCGCGCGGCCGGTAAATGCCGGTTACAAGCTCGTCGCCGCAAATCGCGAGCAGTTTGGGCGCCTAGTCGGCAGCTCTAGCCGTGAGCGCGCCGATCGCGCGATAGCCGCCCACCAGGCGGCATTTAGCAGCGAAGCTCAGTAACCGAGCTCGTCGAGCACAGAGCCGCTTTTCTTGGCGGCCTTTTTCTCGTCGTCTTTTGAGCGGCGCTCACGCCGGTCTTCATCAGTGACAAAGCGGATCGTCGCGCCGACCTTGCCGTCCTGCGCCGCTTTTAGTTGGTCGCGGCTTACGCGCTCCGAGCTGTTCTTGCGCTCCCGCTTCTTCTCATCGCGCTCGCGGTCGCGCTGCTTGGCGGCGCGCACGCGCCCGAGCCGCTGGGAGGCCTGCTCTTTATCGAGCGTCACGATCCAAAGGTCCTCGGCCGGCGCCATCGCGACGATTGTCGCCGCCATCGCCTTGTCGATTCGCCCGGCTCCGAGCGAGCCGTTAGCCACGTTGCGCGCTCGCGTGCGGTGGTCGTCATCGGCGGCGATCAGCGCTGAGATGTCTTGACGCTCTTTCGCTGCCAGAACTGCAAACGATGCGCGGATAGCCTGCTGGGCGCCGAAGAGATCGATCGTCGCCTTCGATGCTGCGCGCAGCTCCTCAATCGGTAGCTGGCCGCGCGTCTTCGGTGGTGGCGGCGGCCGCTTGCCGCGCGGCTTGCCCTTGCCCTTCGGCCTCTTCGCCTTGGCCTTTGGCTTCTCGGCCGCAACGACCGGCTCAGCGCTCACTTCAGGCTCGCTGGCGGCGTCGGCAGCGAGCGGCTCAGTGCTTGGCGCATCGTCGCTCTCAGCCGCGGGTGCTGGCTTTGGCTCTGTTGGTCGTTCTTCGCTACTCATTGCGACTCTGAGGCTAGCGCGCAGGCAGGGCTGCGAGCGCCTCGCCTAGCTGCTCAGCGCTTTGGAAACTGATGCCGAGCGCGTGCACGTGGCGGTAGCGGATCACGCCCTGCTGATCGACAATCAGCGCCGCGCGGCGCGTACCAACCACCGGCGCACTGAGGCCATAGAGCTTGGCAACCTTCTTATCGACGTCGGCCAGCAGCGGGATTGTCAGTGAATTGCTGGCGATGAACTTTTCATGCGAGGCGAGGTCTTGGGGTGAGATCCCCACAACCGTCGCGCCGAGCGCTTTGATCTCCTCGCTGTCGTCGCGATAGGAGCAGAACTGCTTTGTACAGACCGCCGTGTTGTCGCCGGGGTAAAAGAGCAGTACTACGCGCTCGCCGAGGTGGTCGGAGAGTTTGAAGCTGCCGTCGGTGCCGGGCAGCTCGAAGTCGGGGGCCGGTTCACCGACCTGCGCCTTTTTGGCCATCGGTGACAGAGTATGGCAGTGACTCGCGAATGGATAGACACTCATGCCGCGCAGATGGCGGCCACCGCTGAGCGCGAGACCGAGGCGCTGGTGGCCGTCTCCTCGCCGTCCGGTGACGCGGTAGCTGCTGAGCAGATCGTCTCCGTCGTCTCGGCGCTCGCTCCCGCCGGCGCGCGGATCGAACGGCTCGCCTGCTCAACGCTCGAGCATGCTCCCGACCTGCTGATCTCTGTTGACGGGCCAGGTGAGCGAAAGGTGCTGCTCGTCGGTCACCTTGACACTGTCGTTACGCACGACGCCTTCTTCGCGCCGCAGCGAAGCGCCCATCACCTCGTTGGGCCTGGCACGGCCGACATGAAGGGCGGCGTAGCGCTGGCACTTGGCGCTTTACGCGCGCTCGAAGATCGAGCTGAGCTTGGTCAGGCGTCGCTGCTGCTCGTCAATGACGAGGAGTGGCGCAGTGGGACGTTTGCTCACACGGAGCGCTTCTCCGGCTTCGACGCCTGCCTCTGCTTCGAGGCTGGGGAGCGGACAATTGGTGGCGACGACGCTGTCGTTGTAAGGCGCAAAGCGGCCGGCGCTCTGAAGCTGACCGCCCGCGGCCGCGCCGCGCACAGCGGCAGCGCCCCGGAGCAGGGGGTTAGCGCGCTGCTAGCGCTGGCCGAGGCGGCGCAGCTGGTTGCGTCACTCAGCGACCCCGCTGGCCCTGAGCGACTTACGGCGGTGCCGACGATTCTGCGCAGCGGCGAAGCGATTAATGTTGTCCCCGGCGGCGGCAAATTGCTGTGCGACCTGCGCGCTGACAGCTTGGCCGCAATCGAGATCGTCGAGGCCTCGATCCCAAGTGAGATCGCCGGCGCTTCGATCAAGGTCGAGCGCGAGCGGGCATGGCCGGGAATGGACGCGCGCGAGCAGACCGCGCCGCTGCTTGCCGCTGCCTCAGAGCTGCTCGGCAGGCCAATTGTCGCTGGCGAGCGTGGCGGAGCGAGCGACGCGAGCCACTTCGCCGTCGCGATCAAAATCACGATTGACGGCCTTGGCCCCTGCGGCGGGCATTCCCATCACGCCGACGAATACATCGACCTAGAGTCTCTTTTCTCCCGCTCAGAGGTCGTTTTGGCGCTTCTTGATGCGCTCTTGAGTGATCCGCAAAGCGTAGGTTGACGTAATACATCGGAGGACTTCGCTATGCTGCTGCGAAGTAAAGAACAAGCCGAATCTCTGCAGTCCACGGACAGCAGAGAGCGGGGGAACCAAAGGCCTAATAAGCCCGGGGCGAATCGTCACCGAATTGTGATGTAGCGCGGCCCTTTTTCGCGCGAGCCCGACAGCTAACCCCGCAGGCGCCAATAAGAGGGGGTTCCCCATCACCATCACCAAGCAAAAACCATTGATTGCCACTGTGCTAGTAGCCCTGTTGGTTCCGGCAGCTAGCGCTGCGGCGGCAACCACGCAGCCAACCGTCAGCGCTCCGACCGCTCTGCCGAAGATCCAAGCCAAGACTCTGCGTACCGGCGCCACCGGCGCCAACGTCACGGCGCTGCAGCAGCTGCTCACCCGCGTTGGGATCAGCGTTCCCGTGACCGGGAACTACCAGGCCGAAACAACTAAGGCCGTGAAGAAATTCCAGTTCGCTGCACAGATCGCTGTAAGTGGTGTCGCCAGCGGCGGCACAATCAATGCTCTGCTCGTCTCAGCCCGAGGCCCGCGCTCGGTTGACAGCAGCGGCGGCGCCAACGTCGGCAGCGACCCTAGCGTCACCCACAAGCTCGGTAAGCGCCTCCCTCTTGTAGCTGGAATGAGCGGCCGCGATGTCCGCGAGCTCCAGACCTTCATGCGCCGCGCTGGTGACAAGCGCGCTCCGGTTCCTAGCGGCGAGTTTGGCCCGATGACTGTTTCTGCCGTGAAGCGTTTTGAAGCCAAGCAGAAGCGCCCCGTTGACGGTGTCGCTGACGCCGGCGACGTTTACGAGCTGCGGATCGAAGTTGGCGAGGACGCATCGCCCGGTGGTTCAGGCGATCCCGCTGCTGGCGACATTCCGACCTCACTGGTTCCCGGCAACAAGGCTCGCGTCTCAAAGAGTGGCCTCGCAATCGCCCCCGATAACGCGCCGATCGCAGTTCAAAAGATCATCGCTGCCGGCAACAAGATCGCTTTCAAGCCATACCTCTGGGGCGGCGGTCACGGCAAGTGGGAAGACAGCGGCTACGACTGCTCCGGCTTGGCCAGCTACGCCTTGCGCGGCGCCGGCCTGATGAAGAGTCCTGAGGCCTCCTACGGTTTCTTCGACTTCGGCAAAGCTGGCAAGGGTAAGTGGGTCACGATCTACACCAACGCCGGCCACATGTACATGACGGTCGCCGGTATTCGCCTTGACTCCAGCGGGCGTGGCAACAAAGGCTCGCGCTGGCAGTCGGACATGCGCTCGTCGAACGGCTTCAAGATTCGCCACCCGTCCGGCCTGTAAGCCGTCTAGTCGTCGTGGCGCGGCGGCTTGCGGCTCTGCTTGTTCGCTGAGCGGACCCGTTTGGCTTTCAGCCGTCGTTCCTTCTCGCCCTTGCTGGGGCGAGTTGGACGGCGCGCGCGGCGCAGCTTCAGCGCATCGCGCAGTCGCTCGCTCAGCCGCTCGAGCGCCAGCTCGCGGTTGCGTGCCTGGCTGCGGGCATCCTGAGCGATAGCGCGAACCACCGGGCCGCCGCAGCGCTCGGTGATCAGCTCGCGTTGGCGGGCTGTCAGTGAGGCCGCCTCGCGCACGTCGAAGATCGCCTCGACGCGCGAGTCGGTCACGTTGGCGTGCTGGCCACCCGGCCCCGACGAGCGGCTCGTGCGTAGTTGAATCTCGCGCAGCGGGATCGCTAAGCCGCCATTAATAACAATCGGGTCGTCCACGCAACTGATGCTACGCGGCTCCCCTGACTACTCTGTAGGGATGACCGATACAGCTAGCCACGCTTATTCAATTCCACAGGAGTTCCTCGACTTTCGCGACACGATCCGCCAGATCGCCGAGGAGCAGATCGCCCCGCGCGCGCACGACATCGACGCCAGCGCCGAGTACCCTTGGGACATCCGCAAGCTGCTGGCAGAGAACGACATCCTCGGCCTGCCGTTTGAGACCGAATACGGCGGCACCGGCACCGGCTCACTGATGCTGAGCATCGCGACTGAGCAGATCGCGATGTCCTGCGCCTCGTCTTCGCTGATTCTGATGGTGCAGGATCTCGGCACACTGCCGATCCAGCTCTTCGGTAGCGACGAGCAAAAGCAGCGCTTCCTGCCCTCTTGTGCGAGCGGTGAAAAGTCGCCAGCCTTTGCGCTCTCCGAGCCCGAAGCGGGCTCCGACCCCGGTTCAATGCGCACGACCGCCAAGCTTGATGGCGATGAGTGGGTGCTGAACGGCTCGAAGAACTGGATCACGAATGCAGGCGTCGCCGACTTCTATGTCGTGATGGCTTCAACCGACCGCGAGAACCGCCGCATCGGTGCCTTTATCGTCGAGGCCGAGCGCGAGGGGCTTTCGATCGGCAAGCTTGAGAAGAAGATGGGAATCAAGGGCTCGCCGACCGGCTCACCAACCTTCGACGAGGTTCGGATTCCCAGCGAGAACGTGATTGGTGATCCCGAGAACGGGCTCAGCGTGGCGCTGGGTGTGCTCGAGCGCACTCGCCTCGGCGCCGCGGCGCAGGCCGTTGGCATTGCGCAAGGCGCAATCAACTACGCCAACGAGTACGCGAAGGAACGGATCACCTTCGGCAAGCCAATCCACGAACACCAAGGAATCGCTTTCAAGCTAGCCGAGATGGAGGCGCGCACCGCCGCCGCGCGCGAGTTGACCTATCGCGCCTCGGCCGCCGCCGATCGCAGTGAGCCTGAGCTCGCAAAACTGACCTCGATGGCCAAACTGATCGCTTCCGATACGGCGATGTGGGTCACAACTGAGGCCGTCCAAGTGCTCGGTGGATACGGCTACGTCAGTGAATACCCAGTAGAGCGGATGATGCGCGACGCCAAGATCACTCAGATCTACGAGGGAACCAACGAGATCCAGCGGATTGTGATCTCGCGGGCGATGAGGTAAGGGCGAGCGGCGATGCCAACCCTTTCGCGGATCGCTGTTGCCTCGCTCGTCGCGCTCGCGGCTGGGATCTCAAGCTCAGTTCTGCTTGGTGGCTTCAGCATCAACCCGGCCTTCCATCTAATTCAGGTAATTGCGCTGGGCGTGCTTGGCGCGGCGCTGATCTTCGGCGCTGCAATCCTCGTCGCCTTCCGCCTTTCCGACTACACCAATCCTGAATCCGAAGAGGAGTTTGAGGCGCTGGTGATTGAGAGCGAGCGGCTTGCTCGCCACGGGCTGGCAGTTGAGCCTGACGAGGAAGAGTTCCTCGACCTTGACCCTTTTAATGACGAAGACTTCGAAGAGTTGGTGCGCGACGCGCTCGATGACCTGCCCGACCTGCTGCGTGAGGCGCTGGCGCGCAACGTCGCGGTCGTGATCTCAAACGGTGGCCGCCGCCAGCGCGCCTACGGGCTCTACCAAGGCGATGGCGCCACGCGCGACAACTACCCCGATCGGATCATCATCTTCCGCGACACCCTGCGCCGCGACTTTGGCCACGACCCGGAGCTCCTTCGAGAGCAGGTCGTCGTGACCGTGCGCCACGAGCTCGCCCACCACATCGGCTTTGACGAGCTCGGGGTGCAGGGTCTGGGACTTTGAGCTCCGCCTAGCGCGGCGCCATGCGGATCGCGCCGTCAAGGCGGATTGTCTCGCCATTGAGCATTGGGTTCTCGGCGATTTGCTGTGCAAGCTGCGCGTACTCCTGCGGGCGGCCAAGGCGGCTCGGGAACGGCACCTGCGCGCCGAGCGCGGCGCGCTTCTCTTCAGGCAGCGCGCCCAGTAGCGGCGTGTCAAAGAGGCCGGGGGCGATCGTGTTTACGCGAATTCCTTTGTCGGCGAGGTCGCGCGCCGCGGTAATCGTCATTGCGACAACACCACCTTTTGATGCCGAATAGGCGATCTGGCCGACCTGACCTTCAAACGCTGCGACCGATGCGGTGTTGATGCAGACGCCGCGCTCGCCCTCAGCGTCAGGCTCGTTATTGCTGAGCATGCTGAAGGCTGCTAGCCGCATTAGGTTGAAGGTGCCGACAAGGTTGATGTCGATGATCACCTTGAAAGCGTCGAGCGGGTGGGGCCCTTTGCTCGAGGCAACCTTGATCGGGATGCCGGTGCCGGCGCAGGAGACAGCGATTCGCAGTCCACCCTCCACTTCAGCTGCCTTATCGACGGCAGCCTGAACCTGATCCTCCTCGCGCACGTCGGTCTGAACGAATGTGATCCCGAGCTCCTTTGCCAGCGGCTCACCTTTCTCGGGGTTGACGTCAGCGATCACGACCGTCGCGCCAGCCGCGTGGAGGCGTCGAACGGTTGCTTCGCCGAGTCCTGATGCGCCGCCGGAGACGATTGCTCCCTTGCCTTCAATATCCATGTCGTTAAAACTCCTGTCAGGTTGAGCGGCGAATGCTACGAGAAGGCGGCGCTTCGCGTCGAAAGGCCGTCTGCTTTATGCTCCATCTGAGTCGGCGCAGTCGCCCGGCACAAAAGCCCCGTGGAGTGCGACCGCCGGGGAAAACGTCCGTGGAGTGCGACCGCCGGACCAAAAATCAAGGAGTAACAGATGCCCGAAGTCGTAATTGTTGATGCCGTCCGCACACCGGTTGGCCGCGCATTCAAGGGGTCGCTCGCAACGCTGCGCCCCGATGAGACCACCGCTTTTGTAATCGATCAGCTGCTGGAACGAAACAGCGGCGTCGACCCGACAACCGTAGAAGAGGTCATCTGCGGCTGCGGCCTGCCGCAAGGTCTTCAGGCCAACAACATCGGCCGGATTGCCGTACTGCTCAGCGAGAAGCTGACCGATGCAACCAACGGCTCAACGGTCTCGCGCTACTGCGCCTCTGGCCTTGATGCGATCCGCATCGCCGCCAACAACATCGCGTCCGGCCAAGGCGACACCTACATCGCCGCCGGCGTTGAGTTTGTCTCGCGCTACAACGCGGCGCAGGAGGCCGGCCACCCGGAGGATCAAAACGAGAAGCTGCAAGGCAAGGAGCCGGGCCAGCCGGACGCCTACATCGCAATGGGGCTGACGGCTGAGAACGTTGCCGACAAGTACGGCATCACCCGCGAAGAGCAGGACGAGTACGCGCAGCTCTCTCAAGAGCGCGCAGTTGCCGCCCAGGAAGCAGGCGTATTCGCGCGCGAGATCGTCGCCGTGACGCTGCCTGACGGCACCGTCGTTGATACCGACGACGGGCCGCGCGCGGACTCAACGGTCGAGCGCCTTGCGAGCCTGAAGCCAGCCTTCCGCGAAGACGGAACGGTCACAGCAGGCAACGCTTGCCCACTCAACGACGGCGCCGCCGCTGCGCTGCTGATGAGCGCCGACAAGGCCGCCGAGCTGGGCCTCAAGCCACGCGCACGAATCATCACGGCGGCAACCGCAGGCAATGAGCCTGAGTACATGGGTGTCGCGCCGATCGGTGCGATCAACAAAGCGCTCGAGCGCGCTGGCCTGACGATCGACGACATCGACGTGATCGAACTCAATGAGGCTTTCGCAGCTCAGGTTCTGCCGATAGCGCGCGAGGTCGGCTTCAGCATCGACAAGCTCAACCCGCACGGGGGCGCAATCGCGCTCGGCCACCCATTTGGGATGACCGGCGTGCGAATTATGACGACGCTGCTGAACGATCTTGAAACGCTAGACGGGCGTTACGGCCTTGAGACGATGTGCGTCGCCCAAGGTCAGGGCGAGGCGATGATCATCGAGCGGATCAGCTAAGCGGTTGGACTGGACAGCGAGAGGGCGAAGCGCCCCTCGCTGTCAGTCCAAGTTTTCTCGAGCTTCAGGCCGGCAGCATCGAGGTCCTCTTCCAGCCGCTGCGGCGTGAACTTTGCGCTTACCTCGGTCCGCAGTTCCTCGCCTGAAGCAAAGTCAATCGCGAGTGGGATCGCGTTGATTTTTACGTGCATCGCGCGGCTTGCGCGAAGCCGCATCTCGATCCACTCCTGGCCGCGGTCGTAGAAAGCAACGTGTTCGAAGGCCTCTACGTCAAAGTCGGCGTCAAGGCTGCGGTTGATCACGCTCAAAACGTTGCGGTTAAAGGCTGCCGTGACGCCGGCGCTGTCGTTGTAGGCGGCTTCAATGATCGCCGGGTCTTTAACGAGGTCGGTGCCGAGCAGCAGATGGTCAATTCCCGGCCGCAACAGTGCTCCAATCGCTCGCAGTAGCTGGCGCCGCGAGCCGGGAACGAAGTTGCCGATTGTCCCGCCCAGCAAAGCAACTACGCGCGGCGCAGCTTCGATCGGCGGCGGAATGTCATCAAGGTGGCGCTCAAAATCGCCGACGACACCGATGATTTCGCTGCCCGCGAAGCGTTCGCCGCAGATCTCGCAGCAGCGACGCACCATCGCTTCGGTAACGTCGAACGGAACGTAGCGCTGCAGCGTTCCTGCAGTCTCCGCTTGCTCGATCAGAAGCATCGTTTTCTCGGCTGTCCCCGAACCAAGCTCAACCAGCTCAGCCATTCCTGAGACGGCGACGATCTCCTCGCCATAGGCCTCAAAGATTGAGCGCTCGGCGCGCGTGGGGTAGTACTCAGGCAGGTTGCAGATCTGGTCGAAAAGCTCGCCGCCAAGCTCGTCGTAGAAGTGCTTAGGCGCGATCTCCTTGAAGGGGCGCGTCAGGCCGTCGAGAACGTCATCGGCGAGCGTTCGCTCGTCGCTCTCGTTGAGTGGGCAAATTACTCGTACGCGCTCACTCATCGGTGTTAATCCCGCGCGAGCCGTAGGCCGCTGAAGATCTGCCTGCGCTGCGGCAGGTCCCAGTTGCGGAAGCTTGCTGAGGCGACGCGGCCGTCGGTCGCCCACGAACCGCCGCGCAGCACGCGGTATCCCTTGCGAAAGAAGACCTGTGAGTACTCGGGGTAGGGATGGGCCTTGAAGCCCGGGTAACCGTCGAATTCGCTCGAGGTCCACTCCCAGAGGTTGCCGATTAAATCGAGCGCACCGCAGTCGGCCGCTGCGCCCCGGTAGGCGCCGACTGGGGCGGTGTCGAAGCTAACCTGACCGACGTTGGCGCCGTCGCGGCCAATTGGCGCGCCAGCCTGCCACTGCGCCGCCGCTTCCCATTCGGCTTCGCTTGGTAGCCGCGCGCTGCGCGAATTAGCGAACGCCTCAGCTTCGAAGAAGCTGATGTGAGCAGCGGGCCGGTCTGGTTCAAGTTCGCGCGCGCCGCAGCTAGTCAACTCAAGTGGCCTAGCTGGATCGCTGAGGTCCCAATAGAGCGGCGCCTCGGCCGCTTCGGTTGTCAGCCAAGCCCAGCCTTCGTCACTCCACCACTGCCGCTCGCGGTAGCCGCCGTCGGCGATGAATTCCAGCCAGCTGCCGTTCGTCACGGCAGTTAGGCCAAGTTCAAAGCGCTCAACGCGCAGCTCGCAGCGCGGCAGCTCGTTGTCGTAAGCGAATTGCCCGCTGCTGGCGCCAATCACAAACTGGCCGCCGTCAATTTCGGCAAACTCAAGGCCGCTATAGCCGCCAGGCGCGGGCGGCGCAGGTTCGCGGAACTGCGGGTTAAAACTTGGCAGCTGCGCTAGCGCCAGCGTCTGGCAGATTGTCTCGCGATGCTGGAGCTCATGGCGCAGCACCATCTCGGTGATCTCAGCGTCAACGCTGCGCTGCGCTGCTAGCTCGAGCGCTCGTTCGCGCACGGCGGCAAGGTATTCGCGCGCCTGCGCAGCGTTCAGCTGTTCGATCTCGCCACGTACCTCACGCGGCGTCTCAAATGCGTCGTAGAGCGCAGCCAGATCGGGCCGTAGTAGTGGTTGGCCACCGCCGCGGTGGACAAGCCAGAGGTCTTCATAGGCGGCGATGTGCGCCATGTCCCATACCAGCGGGCTCATGATCGGATCGATCTGCCGCTCGAGATCCTGATCGCTGATTGCGTCCGTCAGCTGCAGTGTCCGCTGCCGCGTAGACTCGAGCAGCGCGGGCAGGGTAGTGGCCCCTGCGTTTGCTGGCGTCGAAAACACTCCTGCGACTCGCTAGCTGCCGCTTTCGCCAATCGCCGCGGCGTCAGCGATTAGCGTCATCCGGTCCGCTGGAAGCAGCGATGCTGGTGCCTGGGGGCCAGGGTCCCCCAGCGTCAAAGCCAGCGCGTCGGCCTTCCCAGCACCCGTTACAAGCAGCACCAAGTCGGTGATTGAGCAGAGCGTTGGCAGCGAAAGGCTTACCCGATCCGGGGGCGGCTTGGGCGAGTCCACGACTGGGATCACGCGCGCGCCAGTCATCTGAAGCTCGGGGTGGCCGGGGAACAGCGAAGCGGTGTGGCCATCAGGGCCAAGGCCAAGCAGCGCTACGTCGAGCTGCGTTTCACCAAGCTGCTCGCAGTAGTCAGCGGCGGCGGCGTCTGGACCAAGCTCCCCTTTCACGCGGTGCAGCGTCGCTCCCGGCAGCTCCAAAGTCTGCTGCAGCAAGAGTGAGTTGGCCTGCGGGTCTTCCGGGCCAACACACCGCTCGTCTGCGAGCCAAAGGTGAACTCCGTCACCGTTACCGAGCAGGTCGCTGAGAATCTCGTAGGTGCGGTCCGGGGTGTTGCCGCCGGAGCAGGCGAAGTGAGCTTCGCCGCGTAAGCTGATCGCCTCTTCGATCATCTTTGTGATCGTTGCTGCCGTTAGCTGCGAGGCCTCTTCGGCGTCGTCGCAGCGCTGCACCTTGAACTGGCTCATCCACTTTCCTCAGTGGCCAGTTCAGCGGCCGGGTGCTCGCCTGTTACCTGATCCAACGGGCGCTCGGCGTCAAGCTCCTCGTTGGCGGCGTTGACTACCTCCTCGGCGCTAATCAGCTTCATCACAGCATTAATCAAAGCCAGGTGCGTGAAGGCTTGCGGGAAGTTGCCTAGGTGGCGACCGGTCTTAGCGTCGAGCTCTTCGGCGTATAGTGAAAGCGAACTCGAGAACGACAGCAGCTTCTCGCAGAGCTCGCGCGCGCGGTCGAGCTCGCCGATCTCAACCAGCGCTGAAACCATCCAGAACGAGCAGATCGTAAACGTGCCTTCCTCACCGCTGAGGCCATCGTCGGTCTCATCGACGCGGTAGCGCAGAACAAAGCCGTCTTCGCTGAGTTCATCGGCGATCCCGAGCACCGTGTTGCGAATCCTCTGATCATCGGCCGGCAGGAAGCGGAATAGCGCAACCAGCAGCAGCGCGGCGTCCAGCGCGGTCGAGCCGTAGGCCTGAACAAAGCGGTTCTTCTCAGGATCAATGCCATTGGCGAGGATGTCTTCGCGGATCTCGTTTGCGGCGGCCTGCCAGCGCTCAATCCGCTCGTGGTCGTTGCGCAGTTCGGCGAGGCGCACGCCACGGTCGCATGCGACCCAACAAAAGACTTTTGAGGAGACGAAGTGCTGCGGCTCGCCGCGTACCTCCCAAATGCCGCGGTCAGGCTCCTTCCAGTTTTCGATCGCGCGCTCAACTTGGTTGACGATGATTGGCCAAGCTGAATCGCTCAGCTGGTCACGGTTCTTGGTGTGGATGTAGATCGAGTCGAGCAGTGCGCCCCAAACATCGTGCTGCTTCTGGTTAAAGGCCCCGTTGCCGATCCTGACCGGCTTTGAGTCTTCGTAGCCGTCGAGGTAATCGAGTGTGCTCTCCTCAAGCTCGCGCTCACCGCCGATTCCGTAAAGAACCTGCAGGTCTCGGTCACCGGCGACGAGGTCCTCGATGAAGTAGTAATAGTCGCCTGCCTCCTGCGCGAAGCCCAGTGAGTAGAGCCCCCAGAGCATGAAGGTTGAGTCGCGAATCCACGAGTAGCGGTAATCCCAGTTGCGCTCGCCGCCCGGAGTCTCCGGCAGCGAAGTTGTCGCGGCCGCGACCATCGCGCCGGTTGGCGCGTAGGTCAGCCCTTTGAGCGTTAGCGCGCTGCGCTGCAGGTAGGTCCGCCAAGGGTGGTCTGGGAACGATCCGTGGGCCAGCCAGTCATGCCAGAAGTCGGCCGTGAAGGTCAGGCGGCGGTAGGCCTCGTCGAAGCTGCCGGGCGCCTCGTGCTCCGTCCAGCTGAGCGCTACGAAGGCAGTGTCACCCTCGTGGAGTGTTGTCCGTGAGCGCGCGCGGCCGCCCTCAAAGCCAAGCCGCAGATCGGTCGTAAGCGTCAATTTTAGGTCCTCGCCTTCGGCCGAAGCAACGCCTACGCCGTAGCCGTCGCCAGCGTAATCCCACTGAACTGGAATGCGGCCGTACTCGAGCTTTGGTTCGCATTCCATCTGCATTTCGACGTGGCCGTTGATGCAGCGCATCGTCCGCAGCAGCACGTGGTCGGCGTCGGTGTCGGTGGGTGAGCGGCGGTGAGTTTCGGAGCGCTCAGAGTCATGGTGCCAAGGGCCCACCAGCAGCACGTCCTGCACGACTACCCAGCCGGTGCGGGTGGCCCAGGTGGTCTCCAAAATCATTGTCCCTGGTAGATAGCGACGGCCGGCTGGCACGCGCTGGTCGGCAGGTGAGATGCGGAAACCGCCAGCGTCACGGTCGAGCATTGCGCCGAAAACTGATGGCCCGTCCATCCTCGGTAGGCACATCCATTCAACGCGGCCGCTTGGCGCGATCAGGCAGATAGATTCGCAATCGGACAGAAATGCGTAGTCGGCGATCGGTGGGTAGGCGCTTCCGTGCAGCGTGCCGTCATGAACGAGAGGTTCCATAGTGCGCAAACTAGCGATTTCGCGCCGCAATCGGTGGGCGATCACGACCTTGGCCGCGCGAGAATGTTGGCCAACGAATCGTAACGCCGCGAGAGCAGCGTCAACGGTAGGGTCGTCAGAAGGATTTTGGTGTAACCGCTGATGGCAGACCCGCATACCTCACCCGGCAGAAACCTCGCCCTTGAACTGGTGCGAGTCACCGAGGCGGCCGCGCTCTCGGCCGCGCGCCTGATTGGAATGGGCGACAAGCTTGCCGCCGATCAGGCTGCTGTTGACGGAATGCGCCAAGTTCTCTCAACGGTCTCGATGGACGGGCTTGTCGTGATTGGCGAAGGTGAGAAGGACGAAGCGCCGATGCTCTATAACGGCGAGCAGGTAGGCAACGGGTCAGAGCCGCAGGTTGACATCGCAGTCGATCCGCTCGAAGGAACCACGCTTACGGCGAGAGGAATGCCAAACGGGCTGGCCGTCATCGCGGTTTCGCCGCGCGGCACGATGTTTGACCCAGGGCCCTGCGTCTACATGGAGAAGATGGCCGGCGCCAGCGACATCGCAGATCTACTTGACCTTGACCGTCCCGTGACTGAAACCTGCGCGCTGGTAGCCGAGCGCCGCAACATTGATATTGGCGACATCACCGTGATCGTGCTCGACCGTGAGCGTCATCAGGAGCAGATTGGGAAGATCCGCGGCGCCGGCGCCCGCGTGCGTCTGATCAGCGACGGCGACGTCAGCGCCGCGCTGCTGGCCGTCAGTGACCGCTCGCCGGTTGACCTGCTCTGGGGTGTCGGTGGAACGCCGGAGGGCGTGATTTCGGCGGCCGCCTTGAAGGCGATTGGCGGTGCACTGGTTGGTCGCATGTGGCCGCGCGACGAAGGCGAGCGAAAAGCCGCGCTCGACGCAGGCTATGACCTCGAGCGCCAGCTCACGCAGGATGACCTTGTCCGCGGCGACGATTGCTTCTTCTCGGCGACCGGAGTGACCGATGGCGACGTACTTCAAGGCGTCCGCTACGAGGGCCGCGGCGTTGCATCGACGGAGTCGATCGTGATGCGCTCCAGCTCCGGAACCGTTCGCCGCGTAATGGCCCGCCATAATCGCGAGAAGATGCGCGAAATGGGCAGCTGATCGGTAGCTGCCAGCGCGACTAGCTAGCGGCTGCGACCCGCTTTGCTACAGCGGTCGCTGCAGTACTTGACCGATTCCCAGTCCCGTTCCCATTTCTTGCGCCACACGAACGGACGCCCGCAAGTAACACAATCTTTGCTTGGCAGGTTGGCTTTCTTTACGCCCTTCACTTCGCTTTGCCTCGTTTTGCCGAAGCCCGTTTGCTCGCTGGCCTGGCGTGTTTGGCCAAGACCCGTCGCTTCTCTGATTTCGCAAATTCGGTTTTTCTTAGCTCATAAATTCGAGAGACCATAGGGTTGCTTCTGCCCTGCAGCGCAACGACGGGGGCGGGATAATCGGCGCCGACCTCGACGCCGTACATCAGGCGCTCCATCTCAGTCATTGTCCAGGGCTGATGAATTAAATAATTTGGCAAACCGGCCAGCTGAGGCAGCCACAAGCGGACAAAGTCACCGTCGCCGTCGTGTTCGAGGCCGTTCTTGATTGGATTGTAAACCCGCAACGTATTGGCCCCAGTAGTTCCGGCCTGCATTTGGAACTGGGTGTAGTGAATTCCCGGATCATAATCCAAGAAATGGCGCGCCAGGTGGTAGACGCCCAAACGCCAGTCGATGTTCAAATGATGAGTTAAAAAGCTGACCAACATCGCTCGCATCCTGAAATTAATCCATCCTGTTGCAGCGACGGCGCGCATGTTCGCATCGACTAGCGGATATCCCGTTTCCCCCTGCTGCCAGGCCTCCAGCAAGTCAGAATTATTCTGCGCGCCAAGGTCTTCAAAAGCTCGATTGACGGCGCGAAATTCGTAAGTGCACTCTTGCTCAAACTTTTGAACAAAGTGATCGTGCCACTTCACGCGCGACAGAAATGCCGACATCGCTCGGCCGTTTTGATCCTCCTTAGGTAATGATTTGGAGGCCTGGTAAACCTGCTTAATCGACAGGTTGCCCCAAGCAAGGTAGGCAGATAATCTGCTGCACGACCTCCGGCTCGGCAATGGTTTCGAAATGTGAAAGTGATAGCTCTTGTGACGCTCGGTCAAGAATCCCTGCAGGTATCGCGACGCGAGCGACTCTCCACCAACCTGCATCCCCGGGGTTGGCGAACTCCAATTGTCTACCTCTGACGCGGGCAATAAAAATCGGTGGGGCAAGCGCTCTCGCTCAGATTCGGATGCCTGCTGATAGTCATTCACAACAATCGGCTGGCTCATTACTGCGTACCACCGCTTATCCCAACCTGCTCGGTCTTTAATTCCCCTTGCCACTCCGTTGCGCTGATATTCCGTCCAGTCCACGCCGCGCGAGGTAAAGAGCTTGCGGACTGACTTGTCGCGAACAAAGGTCTTCTCAATGCCTGATTCCTCATATGACAAGACCCGCGCGATCGAATAACGCGCGGTCAGCCAAGTAAAGACGTCCTCGGCCTCGCCCCAGAACAGGTCTACCGTTCGCCCAATGCTCGCCCAGCGCTTTTGCATGTCCTGAATTGATTGCCACTGAAATCGCAAATGCCGCTGCGAGCAGTCGGGATGCGCGATCAGGCTGGGCTCAAAAAGGAAGATCACGCGATAAGGCAGCTCCGATCGTTCTGCCTCTGCTAGCGGGGCGTGGTCCTGCGTGCGCAAATCACGTTTTAACCAGACCAATTGCATTTGCACCGCGGCGTCCATGACTATTTGCGTGCTCTCTTGGCCTGCCGCGCAAAAGCGCTGTCTAGCCGCCTTGGGCGCGGGCACTGGCGCTACTACTGATGCCGCGGTCGCGCGGTCTTGGGCCGCGCGGCGCTGGCAGCGGATCTACCTGAGCAAAGCGAGCCATTTTCGATTCAGCGAGGTCGCCGCGGGCGATCGAACGCAAGAACCCGTAGCAGACGAGCACATGAATTTTTGACTGTGTTGACGCGTAAACCCACTGCGCAATTGCGGCAGCAATGCGCGGGTAATAATTGGCGATCTCGACGTCAACGTGGAGCGTGCTCATGTCAGGCTCGATGCCTGGTCTGCGAGCAACGTCGATCTCGAGGTAGCCATCGCTGTTGACGCCGGGCGCCGCCACGAGGACGCCACGCTCGATCTTCCAGCGTACGATGCCTCGATGATCGTCCATCTCGTACTCCGGTTTGCGGAATGCGAGCAACACAAAGGGTCTGCGGACGAAGACGACAAAGCGCTCCTCATCGGTGTATTGAATGCGGATCAAGCCGAGCGTGCAGCGCGTTAAGAAGCGCCAGTAGGTGCGGGCGAGGCGCTCAAGGTTCGTCGGCGTCCAGATTGCTTCAAGCGTTTTCGAGTTTATCTGCAGGTCGGCAGACTGAACCGACCGCACCGCGCCACGCTCATCTGTCTTGGTCGAGTCTTGGAGCGCTCCAATTGCGACCGCGCCAACTTTGCTCGGGCGGCTGATCAGCTTCGTCCCGATCGCTACCAGGGCCAGCGCCAACAGAACGATGGCGACAACCACGGCCAGTGCCGCGAGGATCTCGAGACCAACATTCATTTGGCTTCGGTGCCGCTCTCCTGCATTGCCCGCTCGACGGCTTGGTCGAAATTCATCGGGCTGTCATTGATGCCAGCGGGCGGCGGCGTGCGCACAATCATTTCCTCTTTGAGGCCGTCGATTAGTGGCCGCGCCAGCGCCGGCTCGACGCTGGTAATGAAGCGAACCCAGTAGGAGGAGAGCCGTGGTGAGAGCACCGGAACGGGGATGATTAGCGGTTCGCGCCTGCCTTCAAGCCGCGCAAAGCGATCCATCATCTGGCGGTAGCTGACGATCTCTGCGCCGCCAAGTTCGACGTCGGCTGGTGGCTGCGGAAAGTCGGCCAATATCGCCAGTGCGCTCGTTACGTCATCGGCGGCAATCGGCTGAGTGCGCGTTTCAATCCATTTCGGGCCAACCATTAGCGGCAGCCGGTGAACTAGCTGACTGAGCATCGTGAATGATGCGCTTTCGGCGCTGATTACCATTGCCGCGCGAGCGTGTACCGGCTCAGGGACGGCGGTCGCGAGGATGTCGGCGACCTCGGCGCGGCTCGATAGGTGGGCGGAGCCGCCGCCGGAGGGTGGAAGGCCGCCGAGGTAGATAATCCGCCGCACGCCAGCCTCTTTTGCTGCTTGAGCGAAGTTCTGTGCGCCGATCCGATCGTTGAGCTCGAAGTCGCCGGGTGACCGCCCCATCGAATGGATTAGGTAGTAGGCAAGGTCAACGCCTTCAAGCGATTCCGTGAGCCCAGCGCCACTGAGCACGTTTCCTTCAACTACTTCGATATCGCCAAGCGATGCCTCGGCGGGATTGCGCACCAACGCCTTAACGCTATGGCCCTCATCAAGTAGCTTTGGCAGCAAGGCGCCGCCGACAGCGCCGGTCGCTCCGGTGAGCAAGACTGACTGTGTTTGATGAGTGTTCATGTGACAGTTACGCGCTCCGAACAACTAAAGGATGACCTATCTGGGCGGATTGTCCGTAATTAGTTTTGTAGGAGAGACTCGCGCGCTCCGGCCGCACATTAATCCGATGAATGATCTAGCCATCAAAGAAGTTGCCGAGCAGAGCGGAATTGCCGCTGGAACGCTGCGCATGTGGGAGCAGCGCTACGGATTTCCCAAGCCGCAGCGAAGCTCTAACGGTTACCGCAGCTACAGCTTCGAAGACGTCGAGACGCTACGCCGCGTGCAGGCCTATCGCCACCGCGGGCTCTCAATCGCATCGGCGATTGAGCGCGCGATCGAAGACGGCAGCCTTTCAGATCGTCCGTCGCTCTACGCTGCTGTTGTCGCGTCCAGCCGTGACGTGCGGCCGCAGATTCTGCGCAAGTCGACGCTGATGGCACTCAGCAAGGCGATCGAGCATGAGACGCTGGCCAGTGCGGCGGCGCCGGTGCTAATCGGCGCCTTTCAGCACGAATCTTTTTATCGCGCCGTCGAGCCACGCTACCGCCAGCTTGCCAAGCAGGCCGATGCCGCGATCGTTTTCGCCGACTTTGACGCGGAGCGCTCACCGGAGGGCGGGCCGGTTGAAATTCCACTAGCCCCGGAGGACGCGCTTGGCAACGAATGGGCCGTGGTCGTCGACGCGCCCGGTTATTCGGCCTGCCTGCTGGCCTGGGAACAGCACGGCGTAACGGAGCCCGGCGCTGATAATGATGGCAACCGGCGTTTCGAGGCGATCTGGACGCTCGACCCTGTAGCCGCTCGCCAAGCCGCTCAAGCTGCCGCGCGGCTCGTAACGCGAGCCGATCCAGTGCTCGGCGCTGAGCTCGATCAACTTCTGCTTGAGCGCCCGATGGCGATCAATGATTCGGCGCCAGCGCTGACGGCGCTGACTAACCGCGTCGTTGCCTATCTCGAAGCCGCCTAAGGCTGCAGCGTTAGTAGCTCAACCTCGCTGCCCGCCGCGAGTGAGCCCTCGCCGCGTTCGATTATCACGAGCGCGTCGGCCAGCGCCATCGAGCTAAGGATGTGTGAGCCTTGTGGGCCGGTTGCGAAAACTTGCGAGCCCTCTAGTCGCACGCGGACGCACTCGTCGCGGTCGCTGTGTCGGGCGATCGCTTCGCCGAGCGTGGCGCTACGCGTAGTTTGCGCCGCGCGGCCTTGAATCGCCCGCAGTGCGGGGGCGACAAACAGCAGAAAGGTGACCATCGCTGAGACCGGGTTGCCGGGTAGCCCAAATGCGAGGCTCTGACCACGGCTGCCGAACCAAGTTGGCCGCCCTGGGCGCAGCGCCACGCGCCAGAAGCGCTCTTCAACGCCGAGCCCGATGAAGGCAGCTTTTACGTGGTCGTGCGGCCCTACCGAAACGCCGCCCGAGCAGACGACTATGTCGGCCTGATTGAGTGCCTCGGCGAAGCAGCTCGCCGTGGCGGCCGGATCGTCGCCCACGTGACTGGCAAGGATCACCTCACTTCCAGCGGAGCGGACCAGGGCCTGCAGCGCCGTTAAGTTGGAGTCGTGCAGCTCGCCCGGCGCCAGCTCCGCGCCCGGCTCGCGCAGCTCGTCACCGGTTGCGACAACCGCTACGCGGGCAGGCCGCACGCATTGGAGCTCTGCTCTGCCGGCCGCAACTGCAATTCCCATCTCGGCCGGCCCGAGCTCGCGGCCCGGCGCCAGCACTGCGTCGCCGGCTCGCAGGTCCTCTCCGGCAAGGCGCACGTTGCGCCCGGCCATTAGCTCGTCGCGCAGCGTCACGTTTGCGCCGTCGTCATCGACTACCTCGATTGGCGCTACGGCGTCGGCGCCTTCGGGCATCGTCGCTCCAGTCGAGATCCGTACCGCCTCGCCTTCGTTGACGGCCACCTGCGCAGGCTGCCCCGCGCGCGACTCGCCAATTACGCGGAGCGTGCGGCCTGCCGCGCCTGACATCGCGGCAAAGCCGTCCATCGCGCTATTTGCGCGGCTGGGGACGTCGCCGCTAGCAATCACCTCTTCGGCAAGGACCAGCCCCAGCGCTTCATTTACGCCAATGGCCTTGGCTGGCAGCAGGCTGCAGTGGCTCGCGATTAGCTGCTGCGCCGCGGCGATGCTGAGCGGCTCGTCAGCCACCGGTCACCTAGTTGGCGGCTGAGATTGCGCCGGGTAGCTGCGCTGCGCTCAGCCGAGTTAGCTTGCTGCCGGCGCGCAGTACGCCGACGGCGCCGCGCCCGGTGTTGACGAAGCCAAGCCGCCTCGCGACTTCAATAGTTAAGTCGTAACTAACGCCGCCGACGTAGGGGCCGCGGTCGATCACAGGGACGCTGATCGATTTGCCACGGAAGCTGAACTCGAGCATCGTGCCGCAGGGGAGCGACTTGTGGGCGACGCCGAGCGTCTGCTTGCGCAGCTTCACGCCGCAGGCCGAGATTGTTCCAGCTTGGTCGTACCAAGTCGCCTGCGTCTTCTTGTGGACTGTGATCACGGTTGTCGGTGTTGCGGCTGCGTCGGTCGTGCGAGCCCCCTTTGCCACCGCGCGGGCAAGGAAGCGGCCGCTCTTGGGAGCACGCCATTTGATTTTAAAGCTGCCATCGCGCGCGACCGGCCCGCTGGCGGCCGTGAGCCAAGCGCCGGCTGTTCCCCGCAGCTGAATCTCTGCGCGGCGGCCTGAGCCACTGCCAGCGAGCATCCCTGTAAGCAATACAGGGCTGCCGACCGCTGAAGTGGTGGAAGTGAGCAACGATTCGCCAGCCTCAATTCCCCCCGAGTCTTGAGCCAAAGCGGGCACAGCAAAACTGGCCAGCAAAAACGCCGCGGCCGTTACGGAAAGTAGATGTTGATGCCTGAAGTGAATCTTGTTCTTGTCTCGTTGGTGGCCTACGAGGTGAGCTGACGGGCTCGGGCCGAACGAGCGGCCCTACAGACATTGAGTGTCCGATTCGCCCCAGCGAGCCGCGGCTCGCAGTGGTTCCCCCGCCCGCTTCACGCAGGGCGCGAAGCGGTTCGGCATTACGCCTTAGATGGTACAACAAGCTTCAGCAGGACGTGGAGGAGCCGTGCTTGCGGGCTCTGCTAGCCGGGCAGTAGTCGCAGCGCAGCGCGCGTCAGCTCAGTCAGCAGGCCGGCTGGGTCGGCGTTTCCAAAGTTCTTGCCCTGGTCTGGCGTGGCATAGCCGGCACGCGGGACTGAGCTGACGCGCTTCGGGCTCGCTGCCGCCAACGCTGTCAGCGGCTCAACCTCAGGAGCCAATTTTGCGCCAGCATCACCATTTGCGGCTTCCACTTTGGCCTCAGTATTGGAGCTGGCTTGTGACATCCTCGCCGCCTCACGGCGCACACTCGGGCGCTGGCGACGGCTGCGCGGAAGGTTTGTCAGGACATCCTTATTGGCTGTCGGATCCTGTGGTTCTGAAGACGTCACGCTCTTATTCTGCCACGCCGGAAAGAAAGATGCGGGATTTAGCGTGTAAATCTTCGCCGCGAACCTGCCGACGGCGGTACCCTGATGGTTCTGGACATGAGGTTGGATTAGCCGCTGGGGGGAGTCTCAGCGCCGATCTTCTACTCTCATTAGGGTCCTGGCGTTGCCGGGTGTAGATGATCCTTCGAGCACGAAACGGATGCAATGACCGTCACCGAGTTTCAGGAACTGGACGAAATCAAGACGCTTGTAGCCCGTGGCGCGCAGACCGGAGTGCTCTCGCACGCCGACATCGCCAGCGCCACCGCCGAGCTCGACCTTGACGATTCAGACCGCGAAGAGCTGAAGACCTGGATCGAAAGCCAAGAAATTGAACTGATCGAGGACGATCCGTCGGCGCCCGCCGCTCAGGTTGAGCGTGCGCCGGACAAGCGCACCCGGCGCCGCGCCAAGGCCGCGATTGACCTGCGCCCGGACATGACCACCGATTCGCTGCAGCTCTTCCTCAAGGACATCGGCAAGGTCCGCCTATTGACCGCTCAGGAAGAGGTTGACCTAGCGAAGAAGATTGAACGCGGTGACCTTGACGCCAAGCACAAGATGGTTGAGTCGAACTTGCGCCTCGTCGTTTCGATCGCAAAAAATTACCGCAACCAAGGCTTGCCGTTCCTCGATTTGATTCAGGAAGGCACGCTTGGCCTCGTCCGCGCGGCTGAGAAGTTCGACTACCGCAAGGGTTTCAAGTTTTCGACCTACGCGACTTGGTGGATCCGTCAGGCGATCGCCCGCGCGCTGGCCGACAAAGCGCGCACAATTCGCATTCCCGTCCACGTAGTTGAGAAGCTCAACAAGATTGGCCGTGCTGAGCGCAAACTAGTAACCGAGCTGGGCCGTGAACCGACGCCGGAGGAGATTGCCGCAGTGACCGGCATCGATCCCGAAGAGGTTGATCAGATCAAGCGTTCAGCGCAGGCCCCTGTTTCGCTCGAGAAGCCGGTCGGCGACGAAGAGGAATCTGAGTTCGGTCAGTTCATCGCCGATGAGCGGGCAGAGTCGCCTTACGAGCGCGCCGCTGAGGTTCTGACGAAGGAGGCGCTGCGCGAAGCGCTTGAGAATCTTTCTTATCGCGAGCGCCGCGTGCTTGAGCTCCGTTACGGGCTCGGCGGCGAGCACCCGCGCACGTTAGACGAGGTTGGCCGCACTTTTAATGTCACTCGCGAGCGGATCCGCCAGATCGAAAACCAGTCGCTCAAGAAGCTGCAGTCACTCGCCGAAGCACAGAAGCTCCGCGACGTAGCCTGAGCGCACGAGGCAAGGTGAACCCCGGCGCTGCGCCACTTCACTTGGTAAAGTGGTTAGGTGGCTGTTGATCCTGAATGCCCCGTCTGCAAAACCGCTGACATCGTCTGCGCCAAGTGGACGCTGCTGATTGTGCGCGAGCTCGATCAGGGGCGCTCGCGCTTCTGTGAACTTGAGCGCTCTCTGACAGGGATTAGCCCGCGAACGCTCTCGCTGCGTCTGCGCGAGCTCGAGCAGGAGGGAATAGTCGAGCGCCAGCAGCTCCCCGAGCTGCCGCCGCGAACCGATTACGCGCTGACCGACAAGGGGCGCGCGCTACTACCGATGATCGAGGACATGCGCTGCTTTGGCGAGCGCTGGCTCGAAAGCGAAGCAGACATCGCCCTCGTTGCGCCAGGCGCTTAAGCGCCGCCGCCGCTGAGCGCGGTTGAGGCGAGGATCAGCGCCGCGGCGATCAGCGAGCCGGTCATCACGCGCATCCGCAGTGGCGTCATGAAGCGGCGGAGCTTTACGGCCGCAACCGAGCGGATGCCTGTCGCCGCTGCACCAGCGCTGACCGCTCCAATCATGCATTGAACGCACATACCACCATTAAAGCAGTGGCGCGGCCGCGGCGCGCAGCTTAGTGGGCGTGCTCGTGGCCGCCCGCCAGCGCTTCGACTGGCACGCGGACGGCCAGCAGCGCCGTCAGCGCAGTCGTCAGCGGTACGCTTGCCATCAGCGCGATCGAACCGATGATCGTCGCCACCAGCGGCTCTGCGAGCAGCTGCCCGTTGAGCGCGTCGCTCAGTCCAACGTCTGCCGCCTCGAGCACCAGCAGCAGTGGCAGCAGCGTTCCCACATAGGCCATCACGAGCGTGTGGATCGTTGCAGCGAGATGGTCGCGCCCGACCGTAAACCCTTCGTGGTAAAGCTCGCGAACGCCGAGCGTTGGGTTACTGCGGCGCACGGCCATGACGGCGGAAGCCTGAGTTACGGCAGTATCTGTCAGCACGCCGAGCGCACCGATCACCATTCCCGCCAGCACGATCCCCTCCAGTGAGATGCCAGCGACGTTGGCTTGGGTGAGGACTTGGGCGTATTCACCGCCACGGCCGTCGAGCTGTGTGCTGTCAAGTGCGAGGCTGCCGAGCAGCGTTGCCAGCAGCAGGCAGATGCCAATTCCGGTGGCTGCTGCGAGGCTCTGCGCGCTGAGGCCATAGGTCAGCCCGAGCGTGATGAACATCACCGCCATGCCGGCAACGACGGAGACCAGCAGCGGTGATTCGCCTGCGAGGATTGCGGGTACCAAAAAGGTTGTGATTAAGGCAACGCTGCAGAGCAGCCCGATCACGGCGAAGAAGCCTTGTCGGCGCGCAACAACGACGCCGATGATCGCGAAAGCAATCACCAGGAGGATCAGTGGCGTACGGCGGTCAATGTCGACGAAGCCATACTTCGCTGCGCCGGCCGGTGCCTGGGAATCGATTGAAACTCGAATCGTGGCGCCGGGATCAACCGATTGCGTTGCCTCCTGGGGCCCGAGCGTGAGGACCGCGGTGTCACCTTTGTCAGGCCCTTCGCTGATTGTCGCCGTGAGCTCACGGCAGCGCTGGCCGGCTGGGCCGCAGGGCGCAAGTGAGCTGCTTTGAACTTCGGCCGCAACGGTTTTGCCGCCGAGCGCTTGGCTCGGTTCGGTTTTGTCTTTTGATGGCCACATTGCAACCATTGCGACGACGGTTGCCACTAGCAATGCGGTGGCGATTGCGGTGAGCGTTCGGCCGGCAGTGGAGGCTAGAAGCGCGCGTACCGGCCGCGGCTCGGGCTCGTGGCCGGGGCGGCCGCTCTGGGCGGCTCTCTGCTCTGCGGCCATTTAGCACTAGTTCGCCGCCCACGCGGGCCGTCCTGCCGCTGCGCTGTAGAGCAAAAGACACTACTGAGAATCATTCTTGATAAGCTCGCGATGTGTTTGACCCCTTTGCTCTGCCTTTTTTTCAGCGCGGGATTGTTGAGATCCTGCTGCTGGCATCGGTCGCTGGGCTGCTCGGGGTTTGGATTGTGCTGCGCGGGCTGGCCTTCTATGCGCATGCCGTTGGCACCGCCGCCGTCCCCGGGCTGGTACTGGCAGACGGGCTCGGCTTCTCGGCAATCTTCGGTGCCTTCGGCGCCGCGCTGGTGATGGCAGCCCTAGTCGCGCTGCTGCTACGCAGGCGCTCGGTTGGCAGCGACAGCGGGACGGCTCTGGTCTTGGCTGGAGCACTGGCGCTTGGCGTGGTCCTCGCCAGCGACGTATTCGGCTCTCAAGGCAGCGTTGACAGACTGCTCTTTGGCAGCCTGCTGGCGATCGGCACCGCGGAGCTAATTCTCGCCGCGGTGGCCATGACCGCCGCCGCCGGCGCGACGGCAATCTTTGGCCCTCGTTGGTTGGCAACAGGCTTTGCTGATGGCAGTGATCGAAGCGACTCGCTGCTGATTGCACTAATCGCATTGGCCGCGGTTGCGGCGCTGGCCGCTGTCGGGGCACTGCTGGCGACGGCGATCCTCGTAGTGCCTGCGGCGACAACGCGGCTGGTGGTTAAGCGCCTGCCGCTTTGGCAGCTGACGACTGCTGCGCTGGCAGCGGCAGAGGGTGTAGT